>Ga0210040_10000333_pt1 | contig 81898 bp, 71 predicted proteins | sample CryGeyCG12114_NA_FD_185462 | JGI IMG/M metagenome (GOLD analysis project Ga0210040, IMG submission 185462) | Groundwater microbial communities from aquifer - Crystal Geyser CG19_WC_8/21/14_NA (SPAdes) (version 2) | ecosystem: Environmental > Aquatic > Deep subsurface > Groundwater | place: USA...
CGCGCTTCCGCTTCGTCTTCGTCGAGGCCCCGTTCTTCTGCGACGAGGGCGTCGGCGTGCACCCCGTCTACAGCGGTTGGGGGCCTTTCAGGCGCTGGTCGCGCTGGCTCGAGACGCATCCGGAGATCGATGCGGCGGCGTGTATGCATGAGGTGTTGTATGCGGTTGAGGCGGGGATGAGGGGGGATGAAGGGGTGGGAGAGTGGGCGGGAGTGATGGGGTTTAGCCAGGGGGCGAAGGTGGCGTGTAGTTTGTTGTTGAAGCAGCAGCTTGAACTTGACGAGGCGGCGGGGACGGGGACGGGGACCGTCGATGCCGCGTCGCCACTGGGGAAGTTCAGGTTCGGCGTTATTTTGGCGGGGCGGGCGCCGCTGTTGGCGCTGAATGAGGAGATGGAGGGGCTGAAGTTCTTGCAGAGTGCGGCGGGGTTGCCTGGTGAGGCGGATATGGATGCGATTTATGAGAGTCCGGAGTATAAGTTGAGGTTGCCGACGTTGCATGTGCATGGGTTGAGGGATGGGGGTTTGGAGTTGCATAGGAGGTGTGTGGAGGATTATTGTGCTGCTGGGACTGCGACTGTTGTTGAGTGGGATGGGCCGCATCGGGTTCCGATTAAGAGGGGTGATGTCGAGAGGGTCGTCGAGGCGATTACGGATATGGCTGATGAGTATGGGGTGTGAGGGGAGTCCAGGTCTCAGATGGATGTATTGACGTACTACACGAGATGGACCGGAAGGGTCAGCCCAGTGACTGGATCAGGTCAGGTCGCTGTCAATATCAGGACAACGACGATCACACAATCAGCGCTGTACTCGAGGCCAAGATCCTGCCCAACATGAGGTTGAGAGCTGATGCGAGCAACACGACGAGAGACGGAGCATAGCCCACCGATCACTGGAAGGTTGATTTGCACGACGAGCTGCACGCGAACAGGTGGAGAGACCCTCTTCCTTCAAGGCTCTAGAGAAGGGGGTTTCAGCTTGTAGAGTGAGCGTGCTCATAGCCGAGAAACGTATAGACAGATTTGGTACACAAGCAAATGTACAGTGAGCGTCTCAACCCAATCTCCTTACAGCGCGACTCCTTACGCCACCAAACTTCAACCTTGTGCCATCAGTTACTTTCTTTACAAGCCCTTTCACAACCCTTCCCTCCGAGCCCAGCATGGCCTTTGTGAAAGCTTCTCGTCCGTTGCCATAACCCCTCAAGACAACCTCAATCCCCCGGTCTCGCACCTTAGGGTCATTGAGTGTGATGGGGGTCCCCGGCGCCTTCTTCCCGCCTATTTTCCAGTTCTTCTCCGCTATTTTCCTGAAAGTGTAGGAGGATAATTGGTATGCTGCATCGAAGCTACCTCTTTGAGCTCCTTTCAGACCAATGTTGCCGCAGGAAAAAGACAGTATAGGATCCCGAGACGGCGCAGTGAAGGTGATGTGGGTGTTGTGTTTATGGCTGTAGACATTCAGGTGGTACGGCTCGTTTGGCGATGCGCCTGCTTGTGGTCTTGTTTGTGCCTCACTGTTGGCCTGTTGTGCTAGTCTTTGTAGGTTGGCTTGCGCTTCGGGACTTTGTTGGTAAGCTTGTTGAGGTATTCTCGAGGGTAGCGGCTGTGTAGCAAATCTTGATGGAGGTTGCTCGGCTCTACTGCGAGATGAGGTCGAGAAGTTGCTGCGTCGAATGCTACTGAACTGTGATTGGCATCGTCGACACATCGACGACAGGACTGGCCGCGACATCGTTGGTGTTCCGCTGCTATGGAGGTCACGAACCGTGATATGCACCGACAGGTAATGCTGTTATGACAAGCATGATCGGCTTTGGAATCCTATTTTGGCTGTGAGCTCGCTCTTGCAGCGCTTTCAAGTTCGTGAATCGGCTCAGCCTCGAAAATCACGTGAGAGACGTCAGCCTCGACGCGTCCAATCAACCAACAGGTTTAGTAGACATTACGGGAGCGCATGTTGCAGCTCATCGTTTCAGATTGGACATCTAGTCATAGTCTTTACTATTCATTTCAAGTCTGCGCTATATAGGATGACCTTGATTAGCCAGCTACGTCGTTTCGGTGATTGACTAGGCGATTCGTGAGGAGAAAACAACAGGAGAGGCCTGGTTTCGCTTGCCTAGCAAAGAAGTGATCTTTCAAGGCGAGCAAGGCCAACAAGAGTACGAAAGGCTTGCCCGCTAGAATTATGCTCAACAAACAACACACATCTTCATTCCGGAATGGTGTAATGGTCAACATCAGCCGCTCTCATCTTCGAGCTCCGGCTAGCTCGGGGTTCAATTCCCCGTTCCGGGTAAGCAGTCTCAAATACTCCCCCAAGTACAGTCTGCTAACAAGAAATAGAAATCATTCAAGACATTCGTCTTACCTTTTTTGCTGCTTGTGCTGTGCTTGCTGTTCCGCCTACTGACTAGTTGGACCGCTCAATTCCAGAATATTGTGCTGAATGAGAGATGCTATAAATCATCTAGAGCCTGTTTGCATAAGGGATGTGGTGATTTGGTGAATGCCCTTCTAGCTTTCTGCCAGACTGCTGGAGGACGGCCGCCCATACCGGTACTATCGAGCTTCGTTGACTCACAGCTCTCATCCTCAGGCTCTTGGCGTGCTTCCACGCATGCTGTCAGTGCCTCCGCATATCCAGGCTGACGGTGGCTGGTCTCCTGGCTGGCTGACTTGAAATTGCCTTATTACGCGGTTCACAGACCAGCAGCGTTTGTGATTAGCCTGCGGGTGGGTGTGTATGTAATTCATCGGCTACTGGAGTGCCACCTTGTAAATGGTACATGACCCGGTCAACTCACCATTGGCTGCGTTCGCAAAGTCGACACACCCAAACCCGTCTGCTGTAAAGGGATCGTCGCTAGCTATTGAGGCTCACTTCGGACCACCGCCGGACATCATCTTGGACCTTCTAGGCTGCTGGGTGCCCTCTGCTGGTTGGCAATAGAGTGGGACTTTAATCGTCTGTTCTTCAAAACGACTGAATTAGTGTGGTACCAGTATCGCCGACTACAGCGCTTCGCTAAGATAGCAAAGCCGAACAAGATTACTTCGTCTGTAAACTTCACTAGTTTGCGCACGTGACCAGCCAATAAAAACCAGGCCTACCTTTCTACAGCTTATTGTTGTTTACTAGGTATCGAGACCTGTACTTGCCCTCGAGGGAGACAAGGTCGAAGCCACAACGGCCCTGCGAAACAGAGAGCAAACGCGGCCGGTTAGCGGGCGTGTCCAGGCGTGGTTCCCAGTGCACCGAGAAGGATGAAGCTGGTAGGTATGCAGATTACAGTGCAAGTGGGTGCAGATGTGCTTTATCCCATCCTATCTTATCCCTATCTAAGGACTCTTGCCTGCATCTCTCAAGTGTACTGTGCCTGTCCGTAGAGGACGAGGACCATGGGTATCATTACAATACAACGCAATCCGCCTAATGTCGACGGGGTGCCTATTTTCTTATACCCGCCTATCACGTCTATCCCTATCACGTCTATCACGTGAGCACCATCGCATCGCCTTCGCTCAGCACCAAAGCTCCGCTCGTCCGATTACTATCGATCAGCAGCTTCGAACCCTCCCACGTCCCGTCCCCATTTCCATCCTCTCCATCCTCATCTGCTCCCTCCTCCCCAAACTCAAAATCACCTCTTTCAATCCTGCTGCACCGATCAAGCACTTTCTGATATTCCCTCCTTAGATCATCTAGTGTGACAATTACTCTTGCTCTTTTCCTCACGGGTCCCTTGGTCTCCTCATCTTTCTCACGTATTCTCTTCCGGGCTGTCCCGCCTATACGTGGATCTTCTGAGCTATCAGCAATGATATATGCTTCGTCCCCCTTGACACAGGTCAATGTGTTGATGAGTGCAAGAAGGGCGTGCCGCAGCGATGTAGCTTGTGGATCACTTCTTGCGCGTCCTGATTTCTGGATTATGCGCAGACGGTCGAAGAGCACGGCGACAGCGCCACGGTAATCTTTTCGTGAAAGGCGGAGGGCATGAAGGATGGAGAGGTAATCGGTGTTTGAGCTTGTCGAGAGGAATAGGCCTCCGAATGTGGGTAGAGTTGTCTGCTTTTTGGCCAGGGAGGCAAGATGGGAGTCAATGGATTGCGCGAGTTGGGGGTGGGCTGTTAGTGGCAGAGCCTGGATTTGGTGCACGACACCCGCGGTATCGGATAGCGAAGAGGATGAGTCGAGCATTGTGTCGATTAGATTGGTCGCTGAGGTTCGTTGGAGACCGAGGTCAGTGAATTGTACGAGTGCGTTGTAGGCTTGCCCGAAGCGGGAGCATTTTAGTTCGCTTGTGAAGAGACGAAGGAGAATCGATTGTTTGAAGTTAGGGATGGGCTCCTTTTGGTCGGACAGTGCGTCTAGCGCTAGATGCGCGGCTTCTGCAGCTTCTGTGTATTCCTGGCTGGACTGAAACAAGGCAGTGATATGTTGGAAGTACAGTGGCAGACCACCGTTGAAGTGTGACGCATCATCGGCGGTCAGAAGACCTGCGGATAGTTCTTGCAGCTTGCCTAGGGCTTTGCCACCAGCTAGGCTGTGTGATGCGTTTCGGAAGTAAGAACTTGCTTCTTGCGTGTTGCCCAGCGCGAGGCAAAGGCGGCCTTTGATGTACGTTGACCAAGGCGTTGGTGGTTGAAATTTAAGGAAATCGCTTGCAAGCTGGAAGTCGCCGTGCTTCAGGAGGTTGCATTGCAGATATACGGCTGCTTCTTCCGGTGCTAGATAAGACTCGCCAGAAATGAAGTGGAGGTTATCTTTGACGTGCAGAGTCAACAGGTAGGGCAATGGATGGTGGTCTGTCGACTGTGGGAGAACTGCGCTTGCATAGAGGTCTTCCAAGATAGAAATACTAGCTAGATCCTCACCTGACGCAGGTGTGGTCGGTCTGAAGTGAGTGGCGAGCCATAGGTTTCGTTCTTGCGTTCGAAGGCGCTGCACCAGTGCGTCAAAGAAACGTGCAGTGTCAAAGTTCTCGGATTCGTCGACATAGATAGCCACAGCCAGCATGCTGAGGAGAGCGTGCCGCATGGCGATGATGTCCTCGAGTAATGCCTTCATTGTTATCTGGATGCCAAAGTCGGTCTTGACTTGATGTGGCCTACCGTGACGTGGTTTGTGCTCCAAGACCACTTGTAGAGCTGCGTTGTAAACGTCATTCGTTATACCCTGTTCGCCGTCAAGTGCAGACAGGCTTCTCTTGAACTCTCTGTCCTGATCATCGGAGACTGCGTTTGCAAAGTCGACCTGATTGAAGAAATTGATGATTCTTTGTGGTGTATCCACTTCCGTCTCCGTATACAGATCTTCATCCAGGGTCTGGAGGAAGTCTGCTGTGAGCTCTGGTGAGAACGAGTCGAGAAATTTCCGCGCAGCAGCCAGCAATACTGACACTCTGCTTGGGTCTTGAGCGGTGAATGGAATTTTGCGATAGGGCCAGCGCGAGCGAGCTATCTGCTGCACTGTGCCGAGGTCAGTTGTCTCATTGGTTTGAAGGAGTTCGAAATTGTTGCATTCTCGAATAGTGCAGCACATATCAGCCATGGTCAGCATGACTGTGCCAGCGACGGCATCGGCAGCTAGAGCAAGCGGCGCAAATCGCGCTTCGTTCATGCTTTCGAGTATCCGCCAGAACTGTCGCCATTGTTTATCGGTATCGACTGCAAAACGTTCGAAGTCCATAGTGGAGTCGTCGTACTTTCGTAATGCGACCTGGGATGCTATCAACAAAGTCATACGCTCTTGCAGGGACTTGTGACGCTGGCTGGACGATAGTTTCAGATCCAGAGCGGTTGAAAACTGTGAAAGTGCGGTTTCGAGGACGGCTGTGGAATAGCGACCGGGAAACAAGAGGTATTCGAGCCACTTGGATACCACGTCCTGAGCGTCGGCCAAGACGAAGTCAGGAGCAAGTGCTTTGGTAGCAACGGGCAAGACTTTTACCCATTGATTCTGCCATCGATTGGACACATCTGTTAGACCGAAATGGAGGGTGTAAGCTTTATGGTAGTTGTGATTTCTCCATAGAACCCAAGCCTGCCAATCTCTGGTCTGCTTATCAAAGACAACCTTGAGGCCTGTGAGCGACCACACACTACTGCCTGTGGGGTCTGGATCGGGAAGTGAAAGCTTCGAGGCAGGTACCATGTCTCCAATGCTGAACCCCTCGATGTCCTCACCGAAGCTGTTCCTGACTCTCCATAGCTTGACCTGGCCTCCGTTCAAGGGCGAATACGTCATTAGAATCTGCTCATGCTTGCTTGCGCCTTCTAGAAATTGGATATAGCCTGGCTCAGCCGGGTTTAGCGAGACTCGTTCTTGAGGATCTCTGGCCAAGTCGAGGAGGTCTCTCGAGTCGACTAGCTTGCCGGATTGCAGGTGCCATATGCGTAAAGAGTGGTTGAGACACGAGGTGAATAGATATTGACCACTCCTCGCCATGGCATGAGTAGTGTTGTATGCCAAGCGCATGCCCTCGAAGTCGATGTCTGGATGAGCCTTTCGACTGACTATGCTCAGAAAAGACGAGCCCCAAGTCTTGTCGTCGTAGTTGATGTGCGACCACTGCTGATGTTCATCATCTTTCCTCCAGTGCTGGACCTTCCCACTGGCGAACGACACGAAGACATCTTGAGGATTGGAAGCATAGACCTGGAATGCTTTGTCTATTGACAGGGAAGAAGCTCGAATAGGGGAGCACCACGATCTGACGTCTTGCGGTATGGAGTTGGGGCGCTGGAAGAAGGTGGTCTGTAGGCGGATTTCGAACACCTCGTTCTCCTGTGACAGTACAAAGACGTAGAACTCGTCGCTCTTGCTGGAATCGCAGATGCTGATTCCGCGAGGAGATATTCGGTCCTGGAATTGGAAGGCCAGCGTTGCAGGGGCTTCTTGGTCTTTCTCATTGCGTGAGAAGTCAGCGTTGGAGAGCTCTAGTGTCTTCTCATTTGAGACGATGCGCCAGAAGAAGGATCGTGGGAAGGAATGCGATTGGCGAAAGAAGACTGAACTAGCAGTAGCGAGGTATTCGGTAGTATAGCTCCTGTCGTCTGTCGCAAGTCGGTCGCTTCGTTCAGGCTTCTTGGAGTATTTGGATCGATCGTAGGAGCCGTTGGCGCGAGGGACTTGGATCACTGTCCGCTTGGAGGAGGGCGCGGCCTTGACCTGGAACGCTGTCTCGCTGTACAGGTTGAGCATCTTGCCCGCTCGTCCTTCATGCGCTTATATCGGAAGCTGGGGTGGTCGCATAGGCATTGCTTATAGCATGCTTGAGCGATGGGAGCCTGTGAAAGGACTGGGGTAGTGGAGAGGTAGAATCGTCTCGCAGTCAACGGGTAAACGAGGCTAATCGTGCAAGTGCATGTCGCGTCAGGAACTCGAACGCGCCTGCCACTTTTTGGCCAAGCATCAAGCACCTTGCTCATTACGGCTTAGCCTAATTCTCACCCGAAGCTCTCCCACGACCGCTGGGGCCTTGTTGCGCTACTTGGATTGGTAGCCTATAAAACATCGAATATAATGCTTATTTAGACCAATGATATACTGGTACTAAGGTATTGTCTTCTCCAGTACTGAGGTATTGTCATCGAGAAGAATAATCAGCAATTAGCGTATGCAGTAGGGAAACCGGCTACTTTGTTTATTTGGGCGGAGTCGGGATCAGGCTTGGAGGGGATAGGGTGGAAGTAACCGAGGTTTGGAGCTCTGCATACTAGGAACGGAACAGGTGATTCTTGCAGGAGATTCCCGCTATTGCAATTTGACTTCCTCTTACACTGCGTCTACCGCCCATCGAGTATCTGTTGTCGGAAGATGCGCACGACTCAGCCAGGCATCCTAACGTGTCTAGTCAATAGCTTGGTCAGTTGTGTTATTGATGCTTGGATCCTGAGTAAGGTTGACCTTCCATGGCAAGAACTCTTGATTGCCATCGCCTGCAAGTGCGATTTGACTTAGCTAGTTCGTTCAGCGGTGCGCCTCGGCTCCATGTCCATAACATGCAAATATCAAGGAAAACTTCACGTGGACAATCCGGGACCACATCCCGAACTTCATAAACCGGCTGTTGTCAGGGTCGCAAAGCGCTTCGAGTTGGCTAGCGGTACCTGAGTACATCTGACTAACGCCTGAAATGGGTCTCAGTGGGTTTATCCCCGCATCTCTCCACGTATGGTTAATGCTCCTTTCCGCGCTAAGCGAGCTACTACCGACAGCGCTGAACCGTCAACCTCTTTGTACCAGGTAGGTGTTGCCGCCGTTGTGTTTCAGATGGTCCAGCTACCTGTGCTCCTCAACACTGCCGTGTGCAGTACCGTCTTAAGCATCCACCATGACGTTCCGGGACCAACCTTATCGCATTCAAGTTACCAGATTCAGGCGACTTCTGGCGAAATCCGGGATGGGGCGGCGCAAAGCTTCGACTGTGACTGACACACTGTGGGTAATATAAGTATGGTGTATTTCTCGAGGCAGATGCGTTGACTACTGCTCAGCCTCAGCTCTCCAAACCACCTGGATCTACGATTAACACTCAAATCATGGCATCTTTGTTTGCGGCCCTGGCCCTGCTAGGGTGTTTTGGTCTAGTCACGGCAGCGTCGGGGCCCAATTTCGTGCTCATCATGACTGACGATCAAGACTTGCACCTTGGGTCGCTCGACTACCAACCGAAGGTCTGGAAACACTTTGGGGAGAAGGGAACCTTTTTCAAAAAGCATTACTGCACTATGGCAGTATGCTGTCCTTCCCGCGTATCATTTTTGACTGGTAAAGCTGGGCACAACACAAACGTTACAGACGTCCGGCCACCCTATGGTGTGTATCTACCCTTACGTCGCTTCATAATGCTGTCAAATCAGTTTCTGACAATATGCAGGTGGGTATCCAAAATTCGTCGAACAGGGCCTCAACGACAATTACCTTCCGGTGTGGCTACAGGGAGCTGGTTACAACACTTATTACACTGGTAAACTTATGAATGCTCACAGTACGGACAACTGGGACAGCCCCTTTCCCGCTGGATGGACTGGTTCAGACTGTCAGTACCTAATACCTTTAATTGCTTATATATGAGCTGATGATAAATTTAGTCCTGATCGACCCCAAGACATACATCTTCTACAACGCCACAATGCAAAGAAATAAAGAACCACCGAGAGACTACCCTGGCGAATATTCTACCGATCTTGTTTCCGCCAAGACACTTGGCTGGCTCGATGAGGCTTCCAAAAGTGATCAACCTTTCTTCATAGCCGCGATGCCTATTGGACCACATTCGGAAACATTGTTTCCAAAGACCGCTACTGATCTTCCTGTCTTCGATCCGCCAGTGCCGGCTGATCGGCACAAAGACCTGTTCCCCGATGTAACAGTGCCCCGGTCAGCCAACTTTAACCCCGACAAGGTCTGTAACTTATCTCTTCCGTGTCGAGGACTTCTGTGCTAACTATTGGAAAGACGAGTGGAGCTAGCTATATCAAGAGCTTTGACCAAATGAACGAGACAGTCGTGGCCTATAACGATTATTTCTATCGTCGACGGCTTCAGTCGTTACAAGCAATCGATGATCTTGTGGACGCAGTTATCGAGCGTGTCGAGGAACTGGGCCTGCTCGACAACACCTATATCATCTATACGACCGACAATGGCTTTCATATTGGTAACCACCGACTTCCGCCAGGCAAGGGTTGCGCTTATGAGGAAGACGTCAACATCCCTTTCTTCATCCGTGGACCGGGCATTGCCAGCAATATCACTATAGAAGCGCCTACGTCGCACACTGATATTGTTCCTACCCTCTTCGAACTTGCTGGCATACCATTACATGACGATTTCGATGGCCAGCCGATGCCTGTGAAGCCAGAGATGAAGCATCATACAAAAACTGAACATATCAACATTGAGTTCTGGGGTTCAAACCTTGGTGAGGGTGATGAGAGGGGATTCTCGGGGTTCTGTGAGTCGCGTCGCTCATTGCTGTACATCAGAAGATGGAAGCTCTGATGGTTTCGTGTATCTACTGACACATGACTCTTAGTGGTTTCGCTGAATAATACGTACAAAGGACTGAGATTGATTGGCGACGATTACGACCTGGCGTACATGGTATGGTGTACGAATGAGCACGAGCTGTATGACATGAAGGTAGGATCCGTCCTGAATTAACAGTGTTCAAGGACAACGCTGACATGGACCGTCGCAGACTGATCCGGGACAAATGGACAATCTCATGACCACAAAACCCACAAAGGTGAGCGGTTACGACAGGGAGTTGCTGGTCTCACGTCTCGACGCTCTCATGATGGTCTTGAAATCATGTAAAGGAAGAATTTGTGTTCACCCTTGGGAGACACTGCATCCATCGGGGCTGGTGAAGGATCTGAAAACCGCTATGTCACCCCAGTATGATGCGTTTTATGCAGAGCAAGATAAAGTGAGCTACGATGCATGCGCACAAGGATATCTGGCGGAGCTCGAGGGTCCGATGGAGGTCGTAGCTTATGACGATAGGTACTGGAATCAGTGGTAAGGAAAGGTCTTTGATCGTCCTTTCTACTCAGACAATAAGATCCCAAGCTTATGCGTCCCGTAACGCGCCTCTCTGTCTACCTCGTTTGCGTGACCGCTTCGCCCCGAATTGATGTCACGACGAATATACATATCGCTTATCTACTGTGGCAGTTCTATCAGATTCGGCCCACAGAAGCTTTACTCACATTCACATTTTCATCATCGTCCAGTAGTGCACACGCCCATACTTATTCGTGCGCTTACACAGACCGGGAAGAGTGAGATACTGGTCCTTGCACGACACAAAGCAGTAAGCACGGTACAGATGAAAGATCAACGTGATGAGTATGAGGTAGTGGCGGCACTCCAGAGGACGCAAGGTAGCATCAAAGATTCCGCTGGTCGTCACCATCTCATAAATACCCGGGTAGACAGTGCCCGGCAAGAGAAGCTAGAAGCTCTAATGCACGCAGCAGGGTCTAACCCACAGCTCAGGTATTTTTCAGGTGCCGCTCAGAGCTGTCTAAGACTCGTCCGAAGGTTTAGGCTAAAAGTGTTTCTCGAGGTGTAATATATGAAGCCAGAATGAGTGCCTTGAACGCTTCCATTTCGATGCACACGCCTTCGCAAGTCTTGCTCATCGCTGATGCCCGCAGCTGCACTGACCAGCTCTATCAATCCTAGGCTTGTCTACCTCACTATCGACGTGGTTCTGAGCGCCCCTCAGTCTGTATGCCGCTCCGCTAACTTTCCTTCGAAGAATGGGTCAATACATATTTCCAAGACCTTAAATGGCACTTCTCGGTAGCCCATGCAGGTATGGGTCTGCTACCAAATCGTCCGTCGCTGGATGGACGTCGGTGGTCATCGCATGACAGTTCGAGCTGTAGTTTATGCTGCCGGCGGCCTCGATGGTGAAAGCGAGTTTTTGATACACGTCATGAAGGAAAGTCGATAGCGAAGAATGCAATTAGGTACGTAGGCCGTTGTAGATCATGCGTTAACAAGCGCTGGCTGTTTATTGGACAGTATTCCTCAATGTCCCTCGAACTATACTACTTCGATTTGCCCTGGTCTCTACTTCTCTCGGCAAAGGACGAACCTTCTCAATGTATCGGACAATATTGCAGTCGCGCAGTGGAAAAAGGTTGCGTCAGTGGCGAGCCAGCTGATTGTGGAAACACAGGATTGGTGTCCATGCAACACAGGCGCCACTCCCTTGCATAAAGGGAAAGATAACCATGCAAGCATTGACAGTCCGAAAGCAGCGAGGAATCTGCTCTGAAGATCGCAATCGTCGAAGGTCGAGAGCCGGACGATGTCATTATTGGTTGAAAAGGACACGGTAGGCTCCATGAGTCCGCTTCGAGCCATCACTAAGCGAAGCGATATCCGAAGTGGCTTGTTCGAGCAATCGGCCAGGAGCCTGCCTTGGCGAGTTCAACGAGTCAAACTTGAGGGGCCATTGGTGCAGCTGCCATACACAGAATCCGCAGTGACCAAGCTTCGTCATTGGATAGGCACCGCTGCAAGGATCAAGAGCTGGAAGCGACAGTTGTCCGTGATCTGCTCATGGAGTGGAGTGGCTTCATGAGCGTCCGAGCTGAGGATCGATTTCATACACACCTGGTTACACAGGAGGTTGAAGCCACCCTCACTCTTACAAATGCCAGCGGCTATTTGACACGCCGCAATGCAGCTTAGAAGGCAATCCAGTGGGCGAAAACCTTGCAACGCCCGTGCTTTGGGCAGGTCGGAGACCAGTATGCAAAACAAATGGACAGTCGAGAACTACATGGAGGTGGCGTAAAGCTAACCTTTGGCGGTGACGGCGAGAATGCAGCATATGCAATGAGGATAGACTTGCTTTTTAACAAAATACGAGGTCCTCAGGCAGACATGGACGCACGAAATCGAATAGTAGATATAAGTCTCTACGACTAACATAGCCACCGTGTCAATAAGACCTAAAGTGAACCTACATATAACTCGATCTTGCGAATTCAGCGCTATGATCTACATCAAAATCCGACGATTTGTTATGTGTGCGTAAGAGGCGTAAAGTTGATGCATCAGCAGCTGAGGTGGCGGGCATTAAGGCATTAACCAAAACTTGGCGCATGCGGGCAGCGTAATTGGCAGGAGCAGGTGCACATTGTGGAGATGGCTTTGGGGGGACTTAGGCGTTGTTGGTGTTGGCAGCTGAGAGGTTGTGGTTGCTGTTTGAGAGGCGCTCTTTGCGGGTGTTTCGTGCCATTCGCTAAAGATCAATTTATGTATGCTGTCTGGACAAGAACACGCCTCGTCTTCTCTCACACAGGCTAGGCCGCATCGTGCCAGTTGGGTAGGAGACAGATCGGGGAGAACCCATGTCGGTGGATAGGTTCTGAGTCGATCTGTGGCGTAGTTGACGATAATTTCAGGGGTGAGACACTTCCATAAGTGCTGGATATCGAGATCTAATAATTGTTTACATAAAGAGTGGATACTCAGCTATCTGACGTTACTCAAGGAAGTGATAATTATCGACTCCCATCCGGCTTCTTCTTCTTCTCCGCCCGCCTGTACAGGCTTTCACGAAGAATCCTACATCCAGTACGTAAAACCCTGAAGCCGGAGAACAAGATGCTCGACGGAACCTCTATCGCAGCCATCCTGACGGGTATCCTCGCTCTGGTAGGTGCACTTGCGACTGCCTGGATGTCTGGGTGGAACGAGCGACGTGTCCAGGCGCGCCAGAATCGAAAGGCACTCGCTCGATACGCAGTGCCTCTCCTTATCGCAGCTTGGGATCTGGCCAACTGGTTCTACGACATACTGGAGGAGTCCAACTATAGCCCTAGACGATGTAAAGCGTATGGGAGCGGCTGGAATAGCCAATTCACATCATATTTACTTGGTCAGTACTTCGCCGGCGTTCACATAATTCGGGAAAAGACCCACTTTCTCGCCCACATAAGAGGTAAACGGGCGGACGCATTAAAGAAGTTGCTGTGGAAGATCCAGGACGAGTTTGTATCTATGCATTACGAAGAGCGTGAAAACTTGGAAATGCGTTGGTTCGAAGGCGATATACTGGCTGTGCAGGAGCACATGACCGAAGCTTGCGATCTCGACGGTGACGGGAACGCTGGGGAGATGCGGACAATCGGTTGGGTCGAGTTTCAACGGAACTATGGGATGAAAGAGTCCGGGTCCAAGAACAGCGACTCGTTAGAGCTGAAGAAGATTTTCGGCCACTACGAGACTGAGTTCCAATGTATTATCTATCGTCGATTCAAGCACTTGTATTCGACTAGATGGAGACCGCAAGACAACCCTCAAGACTTTGAAAGGCAGCGGGAAAGTCTTACCGATGAAGAACTTCTCAAAGAGCTTATTCAAGAAGAAGAACTTATCAAAGAAGAGCGGGAAGCACATCCAGATGCGGTAATGCTAATACCAGACCATCGGATCCGACGTCTTCAGCACCTTCTAAGTGACCTCGTTGAATTATTGGATGAGGTATCTAAAATGAAATTCAATCGTCCAATCCGGAGATGCGGAATGCTGGCTGGTGAAGTGGGAGTTCCTGTCCCTTGCGATTGCGATTCCACTGAATGCAACCCCTACCAACAGAACTTCGGACACCGACAACTTGATGGCAGTGTGAGAGCGGAAGATCGCTCAAGGGAGGCGAACACGTCTGACTCCGCACGTCAAGCGCCCATTTGGCCGGATGCACTCGGTCTCAGCCGGAAGAAGACAGGGGAGAAAAGCGGTAGTCAATGTTAATTAGAGTAGGGTCGATAGCCGCTTCGTAGCTCGATTCTAGCTGCGATTCGCGAGACACTTTTATGCGTGCACCACCTTGATAGACTCACCACACAGATTCACGGGGTATTGGCTCCTGATGAATGTTTCCAAAGTCAGGAACTCAGGCGCTCTTGCATGGATTTAGATCTCCTGCCAGCCAACGGCCTCCTCATCATTTCAGCAACACTTTGCATCCTTCAGCGCTTGAGACCACGATTCCCAACGTCTGAGGCTCCTGTCCACTTGGCACCGGAACCACATCGGGAGGCAACCTCATGTTCGGATATGTCTGTATCATCCTCACGATCCCGTACGAGGCTTCTAAAGTCGCAAAGTCTTCTATAGGATTCTCTTTAGCATATGATCTATCGTTTGAGTATAGAGGGACTTAGAACTTACTGCCCAAACAGATCCTGGGACCATTGTGGAAAGGTATATACCCCCAGCCGACCTTTTCAAGCTCTCCTGTAATCCACCTTTCCGGTCGAAAGGAATTTGCATCCTCGCCAAACAATGCTTTGCTTCGATGCATGTGGTAGACTGACACGCCTACTCCGGTGCCTTTGTGGACAAGGACTGGGGAGAGACCATCGGGGCCGCCACCGTGAGGCAAATAAGTCGTCTTGTTGGCTATGCGGACATTGACAGGTATTTGCGGATACAGACGAAGTGCTAGTCAAAACAAAAAGTGGTCAGCGCTCGTAGACAGGTTCTGAATTGAATCCGCGGTACTTACTCTCGTCCCACACGGCTTTAAGATAAGGCATTTGGCGGATGTGTTGTTTCGTGAGCTGTGTGTTGCCTTTGGTGACTTCGTGGATCTCCCTCTTGAGACACTCAAAAACACGGGGATGACGAACAAGAAGAAAACTATTCGCTAGTCAGCCTGGTCCTCATGACTTCGAACACCGACGCAGCATACAAAGCCCATGACATCGAACAGGCCGTCGTATCTCGACCTGCGAGTAACACATTGACAAGCTGATCTCGTACAAGGTCGGGGTCCTGGACACTGTCGTACAAATCGAGAATGAAGGGATAGTGTTCTGAAGCCCGATCCTGCCCCTGCGTCTTCTGACACGTCAAAGCCTGCTGCACAAAATAATCTGCAAATTTCTTTACGACCTTGCAAGACTTCTTGAAAGCGGTAGGAGTGTACAACCAGCAAAGATCGGCCAGGCGCAGTCTCATAGCACAAATGAACGTGCCATGGTCGAAATGGTTGGAGAATTCGGCTCGTTTCGCCTCACCTAAAGCATCAACTGCCTCACCAAAGAGAAGAGCAGTGGTTGTAGCTAAGGTAAAATCAAAAAATGCTGGTTGCAGATCAACGACACCATCGGATGAAGTGAACCTCTCGATAAGAGCTTCGACGTACTCCTCAAATGTTGTGAGGTCCGAATACTCCAGTCGGGCAAATTGTTTCCGTAGTAGCGTCCTAGAATGCTTCCATGCATCCCCATCTTGACAAAATATGCCTTCACCAATCAGAGGAAAAAGGCCTTCACGTCGTGAGCCCATCTCCCAATCCTGGATCATCGAATTGTACATAGCTTCGAGGTTTACCGGGTCAGTTGTTGTAAATCCTCTCGCTCCTAAGAGGTCGATCTCAAATGTGGGCCGTACTTCTCGAAATACGGCTGCTGAAAGTTGAGGAGATCGTTCCTTTGCAACGCATCGTACTGAACCTTGAGTAGGTCAATGTTCAGTGGCCATTTACCTTGGAGATTGTTTTTGACCGGTTGACAATGGTTGGCCTGTGCAAAAGCTTGTGTCGTCTAGAACAACGTTGTCAGAACTGTAAGTGAACTGCGGAGATAGTACTGCAATCCATACCTGCTGGTGAGCGCTACGCCTGTAATACCATGAGACTGCAATGGCGGCAGCACAAATGAGGTAGAACAAGTTCAGAAGCGTGATAGGCATTGTGAAGAAAGCGAAATTCTGTGCGTTTTGCTATTGATGTGGTTGCTTGCCTGTACTCATGTCGACACTCAGATGCAAGTCGTGCTCTTTGAACGTATAGGTCTTGCATGTTCAGCCGCAGTCTAATAACGACAATTGATACGAATCTGTGGGAGAACTGAGTTTCAGGCTGAGAACTTTGCGGTCGGTAACCTCCTTCCGCAAGCGCCGTCCAACGAGCGCACAGACCAATAGTGTCCGAAGGAGCTGACCCCCCATCCACAACTTCGCGCTAGCAGACTTCGAGTCTCAATTTCACGCTCACACCACACTGTTTGACTCCACATTATACCAATCAATCTGTGATTGAGGGAAAGCGTAGGCAAAAGTACGCTACAGAAGTTCAATTGATCAGGAACAGTGGGTCTCTGTGTGGATCAAAATTCTGAAAACCAGCCGCACTCGCATGTTTTGGCGACCACCCTGCTCGAGACGACCCTACGGCTGCATAACCTTCATGCACGGTGTGCTGGCGCCTCACCTCTTGCCCCGTGTATCACGAATACATCACCGATCACGCAGGCCAAGCCACGAAGAATGGCCGATCGAGAAGGAGCTTTGCACGGTTCTGGCCTATCTTTAGTCCTGCTGGACGTGACTGCTCTCAGCGAAAGCAGTAACAAGGTATGTCCCGCCTGTGCAGACTCTCAGCCTTGCGCGTTTTGCGCCTGCCGCATTCATGCTTGATGTGGTTCAGCGTCCCCCCCAGCCTTAGAGCCGCCCTCACCATTGATCCTCTGACCCAGCACCGTCTTTCCTGCGCTCAATCTGCCCGGAGTGCCAGTTTTCCTGTCGCTGCGATGCTGCAGAGTCATGGAGGCATTGTCGATTGTTGGCACTGCAGTTGCGCTGACGGAAATCTCGGCTAAGATCATCAAACTTCTCAGAAACGTGCATATAGCTGCTACAACACTCAAAGCCGAGCTCGAAGAGCTGGCCAAGGAGATCGAAAATCTCAAGAACGTCGGCGAAACAGTCAAAGGATTGATCGACGTGACGGAGACTATTGCTAAGGACAAGTTGCCCAAGGATAGTCTGTTGAATTTCAACAGCCAATGGGTGAGGCTGTGCCCACTTCTATGCTCGGCATAGATAGCTTTTCGATGAGAATGTGTATATTGACTTCTTGAAGGACAGTCTGCATACTGTGCTGGAGGATTGCAGAAAAGCGGCCGAAGATCTTGAAGATGTTGCCACCTTCATCTACCGTAAAGACGGCCCAACAGTATCCGGTAAAAGGGATGGTCTTTCGAAACTTAGACGAAAAAGTGACAAGGACCAAGAGCTAGGTACACTCCGACGGAGAATACAATCTGACCAGAGCACCTTGACCGCCATGCTCGCAGCTCTGAGCCCTTACTACTCGATAGGTTCCCATGTCGACACAAAGGATCAAATAGACAAGATCGGGGAAGATCTGCAGGACCAGATCAAGAATGCTGTGAGCCAGTTGGAAGCGTCGCAGAGACGCCACATACAGGATCTTATGAACGCAGTCCAGCAGCCTCAACCCTTGAGACAACCCCTCTATCGTAACGAGAAGTTCTACGTTCCGAAGCCTCTGTCGCCAATCTTCACAGGCCGTGACTCGGAGCTTGAAGCGTTGAAAGCAGATTTTGGAATTCCATTCTCGCCGGATCGCCCATTTCAGCAGCAGCGCCGCTTTGTCGTGCAGGGCATGGGCGGATCCGGGAAAACTCAGTTCACCGTCAAATTTGCAGAGCTAAATCGAGATCACTTCTGGGCCATTTTGAATGTTGATGCCACATCACATGAGACGATCGCTGCTTCGTACCGCAAAATTGCAAGAATAGCCGGGTCTGATGTCGAGCAAGACACGGAGGGCGCCATGAATTGGCTCTCTAACCTCCAACAGACTTGGCTATTGGTTATCGACAATGCAGAGCTAATAAAGGAGAACGGGTCTAGTGCGGTGAAAGGCACACCCAGAACTGGGATTTTATCTCGGCTGAGGACTCTTGAAGACTACTTCCCATGTGGCAATCGAGGGTGCATCATAATAACTACCCGCAACATTCAACATCGACGTTATGGGAACATTGGGAGAAAATACCTGTCGTTCGAGAAGATGCAAGAGGATGACGCCGTAGAACTACTGATCAAGGCGGCTGGTGTGGACTCTGTCGGTAACACGGACCAAGCTGAGGTCGACAAATGGGCACCGATAATCGCTGAAAAGCTCGCGTACCTTCCTCTAGCTCTTGAACACGCTGGGACAGCTATACAAGACATCAAGTGTGATTGGGAGACCTACATCGACGAATACTTCAACACGACATACGAACGTATTGGACGCCTTGGGAACCCAGAAGAGCAGCTTGATCAAGACAGAAACGTTTTTGCAACATTCGAGATAATATACCTGAACCTGGAGAAACACAAGCAAGATGCGGAGAACACAAACGGTCGGTATTCTGTCTACAGTGATGCTCTCGATCTCTTGAGCATATTCACTTATCTCCACAACAATGACATTCAAGTCGACATGCTTCTTCGTGCAGCATCACATGCCGAGAATGATGAGCCGTTCCGAAGCACATCGGCAGAAGATGCGGGCGCCCCAAAGGCACGCAACTTTCGGCCAGCTGAGACTATATCGAAGAAAATGCGTCGACAGCTGATCACCTTAGTCGACCGGCTTACCACAAATGCACTGTTCTTGAGACTTTGCAAAAGCAAAGCCATATTACCACCAATTCTCCGCGATAGTATCCCGACGAAGCTCAGAAAGGCTCGGCTGGATAATGCTCTTAACGAACTTGTGAAAAGGTCAGTTGTGAGCCGGCACGACAGTACAGGATCGTATTTTATACATGCTCTTGTTCATCAGTGGCTCAGAATGCGAGAACCACACCGGAGCGTACAAGCCCTGTGGTGTGAGTGCGCTTCTACGGTCGTTGCATCCTGTATCGACATAGGTTTCTGGACGTCTAAGAAGAAGCATGTGGAAAGAAGCTTGAATCCGAGGAGCCTACTGCCACATGTTGACCACATCGAGAAAGTCCGTAAGGAGCTCGACACATACTTTAGACATTGCGACAAGTTATGTCCGTGGCTATTCCGACCAGGCTGGCTATGCTCGCCTTCAGTCGGTCGTGGTCAGGCTGAGAAATGGGCAAAGTTCAGCATCGTGTACTCTTATTGTGGGCAATACCACGATGCTTACGCGTTGCAGCAAGACCTCTACGACTATGTCGTTCCACGACGCGGCAAGGAAGATACAATCTCCATAGGCGTGACAAGATTACTTGCTGGAAGCAACTTCCACCTTACACGGACGCCTGCGGCGGGAGAACTCCTAAATGATGTTGTCATGGCGTGCGAGTATATCTACGGTCAAAATCACACGGAAACACTGAAAGCACAGGATGACTTAGGCTTCGTGCGATGCTTACAGGGACGATTTATCGAAGCACGCAAGTTGCTGTCCGAGGCCTACGAAGGTCTCGATAAGCTTGAAGGCGAGAGCCGCAAAGAGAACTTGGACGCGATCATGAATGCTCAATGTCATCTCGCAATAGTACAATTGCGTTATTTCGAGTTCGACAAAGCAAGACAATTGCTGGAGCCGGCAGTTGAGGAGCTACAGCGGGAGAAAAATGGAGACCCTCAAACCCTGAACGCGATGCAGGATCTTGCGGAGACATACGCCATCCTTGGTGAAAGAGGCCCGCTCCTCGATCGCGCGAAGGAGATGATGCTCCAAGTCCTCGATGCGCGAGAAAAGATGGGCGGTAATGAGCACCCTCTCACTCTTCTGGCGCGAAAGAACCTAGCTGAGGTCAACTTTGCAATGGGTGAGTACAAAGCGGGCGAGGACCTTCTCGAGCCTACGGTGAAGCTCGCCGAAAAGACGCTAGGGTCAGACCACTATGCCATCCCAATGGGCAAAGTTCTGCTTGCCCGGTTAGTAATGGCTCAGGGACGGCACGGTGAGGCCCTGGCCCTGCTTCACGAAACCAGGGGGAACATGGAAGCCATCGCTGCCAGACAGGGCTCTACACCCGATCGAATGAATCCTGACAACGTCGTTGTGTTATCGCGCATCGTTGAATGCCTCGAGCAACAGGGGAAGCACGAAGACGCTTTGGCTGCTGCTCAAAAGCTTTGGAAAGCAATTGGTAATGTAGGTCAGAAGGACAAAGCATATGACCACCCCGCTGCTGGGCGTCTCTGGAGGAAGATCCGGGGCCTCGAGGACAAGCTTGGCATCGACCACTCCGAATTAACCACCAGCACTGGTGCGATACCCAGATTCATGGACAAGGGAAATGGCAAACTAGACGAGCGTGTCATGTTAGCTTGAATCAGGGTTGCGATGAACGAAGAGCGAGAGTCATGGAAGAGAAATTAAGAGTCGGCCGAGGCGTAGAAGAAAGGGTGATAGTGTGTTCACTGAATTTGTCAGTAACCATATACGAGAACTGGTTTGATATTATGGCCAATCTGACCCTTCGGGACGAGTGGTCGTTATCGCAGGGAATGCACGCTTGTACACAAGGCCCGTTCTATAGGAGAACGTCAGGACAACGGCGTCGAGTGCTACAATGAGATAGGTGGCAGGATCCGAATCTACTCTTGCGTGGTTTCTAAATGCACCACCCCGCACCAAATGGTTCACAGCGGCGGCATAAGCCACGTGTTGGCAACCCCACCCTAAACACGACTGCCCCGAGGAACGGCGACATCATGAAGTATACCTAGCCGACGATGTTGAGACCGCAGCTGCTGAATCAAAATCTCCTACATCATACAGTCCGTGCGCTTGTGCTGTCTGGTTCAAACGTGACGGCACAGAGGTCCCTCCAACGCAAACTCGCAATACCCTCCTCAACCCTTCACAACTTCCTCAAAACAATCCTCCGCCCTCCGGTCGTCGTACTCCGAGTCAACCCAATCACATCATCACTCACCAACTGCGACCGTCCCGCATCTCCCAGCCGCTCAACCTCCCCCTTATACCCCTTACTCTCCCAAATCTCATCCAAAATCGTCGCGACAACGAAACCCCCCTTCTTCGCGACCCTGACAAATTCAGGGAACACGCTCGGACCCACATGTCCGTGCGTCAACGTGCCCACGCAAACGACGACATCGTAGCTGTCATCCTGCAATGCAATCCGCTGACTCAAATCAGCAACGTGCAGGTCCCGGTAGACGTCCGTTTTCCGAGCGATATCCAGCATTTTTTGGCTGAGGTCTAGACCATCGATGACTAGGCCCTTGGGTTGCAGGTCGCGCAACCGGAGGCCGACGAGACCCGTACCACAGCCTGCATCTAGGATCTTGATGTCGTCCTTGTCGGCGTCCCCTAAGAGTTTGACGACGGTCTGTGCGGCTAGTTCCGGTGCAGCGTAGTCAGCACCCGAGACGTCCTGGTCGTATTTCGTCGCCCATTCGTCGTAGACGTCGCGGGATTCTGAGACGTTGGATGAGGCGTAAGCGCGTTGCCAGTGTTTGTTTTCGCCTGCTAAGCGGGCTGAGTCTGTGGTTTGTGACATCGTGTCTGTGTACAATGAATGGATTGGCTGTGTTAGATATCTGCTTGATTGTCCGATTGGTATGCGTCCGCCTTAGAGTGGAGAAGTGTGGAATAGCAAGCTTTTCGAGCGATGTATGTACGTGAAAGCAAGACGTGATAGTAGGTGGGATGAAGACGTTCAGATTTGTAGGATGAATTGGGCAATTTGCTCAGCCTGAGGGGCACCCACTCCGTCAAGTTCTGGGAGTTGTATGGTGCCGAGAGCCGAGGGGAGAACTTGAATATTGAGTTACGTCGTCAGAAGATGCAAAACCCCGAAAGGACATCATTTAAAACCTGCTTGCCATGCGGATAAGGAGAGGAACGCCCACATTTAGCTTGATATTCCAGATCAATTTCGCGGACGTCGTGCTGAACGTTCTGACGAACAAAACAACCAGCCAAGCGCGAGAAGAGCAAGAGGCATACAACGCTCCACGCAGAACAAACCACTGTACGTTGTATGCTGCTGATCGGCAACTGCTAAAGACACACATGTTGCTCCCGTAGCGCCTTCGCTCATTGCTAGATCTACGTCGTGTACTGCTGGTCTCTAGTCTATGATCAGAGTGCAAAGCTGGGACTATAGTACAAGCCATTTCACATTATCTTTGTCTTCTTGTAGCAGTTCTTGCCTCTGAATGCACCGGTGGACACCGCTATGAGGCCCGGCCTCATACGTAACGCCGTAAACCATGTTCAGGTCATATCGCAGCCTGTACCTTGGCCGCAAGATCTCCACTTCCCTGCTGCTTTACAACGTTTATTACCCATGTCTGCTGGTTCTTGTTGAGCATTTTCAGTCTGCGCACGTACAAACTCATGTTCGGGTTAGTCTTTAGCTGTTGCAGGCCAATTGTGATAAGCCACCGCTGTATCCGCTGCGGGCTTGACTCGATATCTTCTTCAGGAGCGGCTGGAGTTGACACTACAGGACTGGGAGTAGGAGCTTGCGTAACTGTGATAGGAGCATCAGGACGTGCTCGGGTGCTAGGTTGGTTGGTAAAAGGTAAGTCGAACGCTGGCGTGTTGTCTTCGTCCTGATGTCTCAGTAGCGGTCCCATTGCGGTGTATGTTCCCGCGGGCATCTGCGGCGGCTCGTCCTCATCGTCGACTTCCTCCACTGTAGCCGCGTGTGGTCCCCTCGTGTGTGCTGGTTGATCTTCCTCACCATCATCAACAACTTCTCCAGCGATAGCGGCACCGACAGTGCTGTTCGGATCTATTATGTCTTCTAGCTCTGGCAGTTCGTCCGAATCATCGTCATCGGGCGCGTTCGCGGCTTCCTCGTAGTAATCCCAGCCACCTGCCATAGCGCCACCAACCGTAAAAGCACGCTGTATCTCCTCATCATCTAGCTCACCAAATTCGGCAGCCATTTGTGCCTGTATCAACTGATCGAGAGCCTCGTCCGGGAGATTTGCTGCCTCAGGGCCGAGTTCTTCACGCAGAGCCTGGAGCTCTTCTGGCGATGCACGATTGTTCTGGTCATTGTCGGCATTGGTGGTGTCGGTAGCAGGATTGAAGAACCAACGCAAAGCGCGCTGGACGAGATCATTGCCTACTTGGACAATGCCCGGACCACCCGCTGCGCCGGCGCCTTCTGTTGGGGCGCGGCGAGTAAGATCGCTGGCTTCACTCGTGGGAGGAGGCAGGACATCTGAAGATGAGGTTGGCATGTTTGTGAATTGGCGAGGGAGCAGTGCGATAAGTGCAGGTATCTCTAGGGCCATAACATGGCGTGCCTCTTCGAGGCTGATTTGCAAGTTCGGCGCATCAGGAAGCGAGTCGACATGTGCCTTGTAGTATTGCATGGTGTTTGCGACTTCAGATATTAGGCCTATCGTTTCAGGAGTATTCCACAGATCCTTGGCTCTTGTGACATAGAGCTCTGTGTATAACTTCTCAGCATCAGTGGAGGGCAGTTTGGCCCATAAGGACTTTGGTAGGGGTTGTACTTCGATTGCACTGGCTAGAGCTGAGAGGATGTAAGGGTAGCGATGGATGGCCAGTGCTAGCTGCTGCCGAGCGTCTCTTGGTTTGTTGGCACGAAGGAGAGCAAGTGTTCTTGAAATAGTGATGTTAGGTAAATGCGACCATGTGTTGCCATATGCACTGCTATCTGTGAGGGACAGAAGTTGCTCGTGCTGGCGGCCACGCAATGCAAGCTGGTCAATCATCAAGGTCACAGCGAAAGGATCGGAGGTGGTATTGAATTGCAGAAGGAGTTTGGCCCATTCAAAAGCTGTCTTCCAGGTTCCCCTTTGTTCGAGATTGCGGATGTAGCGCCAGATAGTGAGGTAGAGCTCTCGGTTGGATGGCTTATCGAAAGACATGCGAGCGGTACCTTCGCGGAGGGCAGTTGGGAATGAGCTGTTGACAGATCGGCCGAAGGTAAAAAGGGCGCGTTCCAGGAGATCACCGGACAAAGAAGAGTCGCCTTGGTGCTTGGCTATTTCGGAGACTTGCAGCAGACTGGCTACATGGTAGGGATACTTTTGAAGCAGGGCGATGATGGCCTCGGCCTGCATAGATTCGACGGCCAGGCGGAAGTCCCACTGTGCATTCTTGTAGAGCTGATTGTGGACAATGTTGTACTGCTTCTCCCAACTCGTGACCGGCAGCGCTTCCATGCTCAGCCCACCACTTGTTGCTAGTGGCCATTCCTCTTTGCCTTGCATGAAGCAATTCCGCCTTTTCGCCAGAGTGCCTAGCTCTCTACCTTGGCTCCCTCTGTTGTATCGACCTGTCAGAGCAGTCTGGAGGTCGACACCACCTTGTAGATTCTGCTCTCGCCGACGTGTGGGCTGATTCCGTCTAGAGTCGTCTTCGAGGGCTATGTTGCCGAACAGGCCTCTCATCTCATTAACAGGAGCAAGGTTCTTGGGCTCGATAGCTAGGGATTTGGTGGCATCGCGCTCCCAGATGTTCTGCCGCGATAGGTGGTCATCATCTGTCTCGTCCTGTCCTTGTCCTCGCTGCTTCTTGAGAGACAGCTCCTTGAGAGCCTTGTCGATCTCGTCCTCAGAGACATCCTTGGAGTCCTGCTGCTGAGGTGTGCCAGCATCTTTTTGCTTCTTCTTCGCTTTCTTTTTCTTCTTTTTACTCGACTTGGGCGTAGAGGATTGGGGGGCAGATGGATGGGAAGGTATTATCTGCGACGAACTCTCTTCTCCTTCAATTCCGTCGTCCTCGTCCTCGTCTTCGTTACCCTCATTCAGCATATCAAAGGCATTCTTAGGCTTAGACACAATCACTGCTTCATCCTCTTCCTCTGATTCTTGTTCCTGCTGAGCTTCTTCGTCGCGTGTAGCGGCCAACTGCTTCTCCCATTCCTGCTCCCGTAGCTTGCGCAGTGCCCTGGTGCCCATGGCGATGCTTGGACTCCAGTCGTATTGCGCACAGTAGAGGGACAGTATTATTATAGGTATCAGTTGGTGTTTGCTATTTGCCTGGTCGTGCCTTCCATGTGCGACTCATTATTCCATGACATGTTCTACGTCATTGCTGCCTCTTTTTCGAGAATCACGCGTCGACTCCGATTGGCCAGGCTCACGAGGAACGAGACGGGCGTGCAGGCGATCATCAACCTCAGGCTCAGCGCAACCAATCTTCACTCAGTCTCATCCCTTCCACTACCCACCCCAGTCATTCTCTCTCTATCGCCATGCGTCGAGCTGTCCTTTCGACCTTTCGCACAGCTCGACGCTCTGCCATACGAAAAGCCATCAGCAAAAGTGCCCTCTTCAACCGACCCGGCATCGAGCATGCCCTGAGACCATTCCACACAACAGCCGCAAGACGGTACAGCACTACACGACAGGCCGCTTTCATGCAGATACCTCGCACTCCTGTCGCTATTGTGGGTGCCCTTGGCGCCATCACAGCATACGTCTCCTACAAGGGGCCCTCCCTACAGCAACAGTCTCCAGAGCAAGTCCGCAGCTTAACCACCGATGCGCCTACTGCCTCGCCTACTGCCTCATCCACCACCCCAGTGACCCATGACAGGAAAGCCCTCGTAGTTGACAACGACCAGTTCTTCACCGGCCAGATTGTTGGAGACGGACCCTTGGCAAAAGACACAGACGATCGAGGCAGGAAAGTGCTAGAAATGCTGTCCCCAGATCAAGCTACAGACCGCATACGGAAGAATGAGCAGTCCTATCTGGTGGGAAGAGGAAAGGGCGTTGTCAGATACGATGTTGTCCAGCTACCGTCTAATGATCCCATCGAAGACGATCACGCCGAGAAAATAATCGAAGTCCCAAGCTCAGTAGCTGCAACTGACAACGGCGCCCCAAGTAGCGACTGGATGTTCTGGGGTGTTTTCGATGGTCACAGCGGTTGGACTACCTCCGCCAAATTGCGCCAGGTCTTGATTTCATTCGCTGCACGAGAACTGAACACTACCTACAAAGCCGCTTTATCCAACACAAAATCACCCTTCCCCGATCCATCGAGTATCGACGCGGCCTTGAAATCAGCCTTCGTCAAGCTAGACAACGAAATCTGCATAGACAGTGTAGACAAAGTCTTCAAAAATCCCAGTAAGAGACTCGGCGCCGAACTCCTGGCGCCCGCCCTATCTGGTTCATGCGCTCTGCTATCCTTCTACGACTCCAGGGCCAAGACATTCCGCGTAGCATGCACAGGTGACTCACGAGCAGTCTTGGGCCGCAAGAACGTCAAAACAGGGAAATGGTTCGCAACACCCTTATCCGAAGACCAGACAGGGTCAAACCCCAACGAAGAAGCAAGGATGAGAGCCGAACACCCAGGCGAACCGCAAGTTATATACCGCGGTCGGGTTCTAGGCAATCTTGAACCAACACGAGCCTTCGGTGACGCAGCATACAAATGGTCCAAGGAAGTCCAGGACCAAATACGCAAGCATTTCTTTGGCCGATCGCCAAATCAACTTCTCAAGACACCGCCATACGTCACAGCCGAACCCGTCGTAACCACCACCAAAATCGAACCAAGCAAAGGCGACTTTGTAGTCCTAGCAACCGACGGTCTGTGGGAAATGCTCACTAACGAAGAAGTCGTCGGCCTAGTCGGGCAATGGGTCGAAGCACAGAACAACGGCAGCTCACCGGCTAAAAGCTCGGGCACAGCATGGTTAACGTCGTGGTTCAACTCATCAGCCCCGGGCGGCGCCCTTCCAGTCGAGAAAGGAGGAAACATGGACAAGACCGGTAAAGTGATGAACGAGAACAAGGGCGCCGAACCGCCCATACGTCAGCAGCAGTGGCAGATCCCCGATGCCAATTCCCATTCGAGGTTTGTGGTTGAGGACAAAAATGCCGCTACCCATCTGGTGCGGAACGCGCTGGGCGGGAAGGACAGGGATATGGTTTCGGCGCTGTTGACGCTGCCGAGTCCGTACAGCAGGAGGTATAGGGATGATTTGACCGTCGAGGTGATTTTCTTCGGCGAAGGCGAGAGTAATGGCGTGGTCAGGGTGAATGAGGAGGCGAGTTCGCAGCCGAGTGAGGAGCCGAAGGCGAAGTTGTGATGTGATTAGTTCGGTGGCTGCATGTGGCCCATCAACCTGGGCTATGGCTAGGGCATTGTGTATGAGTAATCAAAGCAAGCGAGCGAGGCGTTTGTGTGCGTCGGGTGTTGCATAGACGGACAGGACAGGACAGGACTGGGCAGCATAGGATACCCAATATGGATTTGTTCAGCTGTCGACCGATGAGATCTGCAACCAACATACTGCCAGAGTGTGACCTTGAACGCTGACTTGTGCATTGCATTGCATTGCATGGTTGAGTCTCAAACGACGTCCGTCTTACTGAAATATACATACCTGTACAGGAAATTCAGGTTACCCGACACTGACTACCTATGACCGGCCTTTTTCAAGCCTCACCTTACCACCGCACCGAACAATTGTGTCTGTCTCATGCTCCCACTCTCGGTATTGCGAAACATGCAGCCCCTTCGTCGCGGTGCGGTGCGGTCACAAAGAAAGATGGAAAGGGCGTGGTCGTTCTGTGGTTCCTCGACTGTAGGCGAGGCTACTCCGACACACTCACAGAAACTAGGCGAAAGATGTACTGTATGCGCTTGCATCTAGCGGGTGTAGTGGCATGACATACGATGGTGGATGTGGATTTGACGACATTTTCCTTGTGGGATGGGATGTGAGATGCTGACGGAACGGAGCTGCACGATCAAGCGAGCTGGCTTGGCTGGTCAATAGCACTGGCAGTCGCTACCTCTACTTCGTGCGAGATCTGCTCTCGGCCTGATGGGACTTTGAACGCGTCTCTCTCGTATTGGACTCTGGCATCCAGTGCGCTTTTCGCATGAAGTGGCATTGTCATTCGTATGTCCCGGTGAGTGCTGGCCCTTCCATGTAGCAGGTGTTTGTGGGCGACGCAGGGAGCTACGCAGGTATTCTGAGAGCGATGGCGGGGACTTTGTACTATAGCGAAGCTTGGTCCTATTCAACTGGTTCTGTGAGGATGCCATTGTGATGATCACAATGGTATAAGCTCTGCTCGATCTCGATTGGACAAGGCATCGCAATGTCTTGATCGAGTAGTGGCAAGAGGAGCGTGTTGAAGTCTCGCAGTAACAATCTCACCAGAGCACAAATGGAGTTATTGGGTGGTGCCTAGCTGCTTATCCCTTCCTACGTCTGCCACTTGACATCCGGTGCTCTCTCAGCGGCTGTTCCCACGAAGGTGGCCAAATTACATCCTACCCTTGGGCACCACTGGTTGCCAGCTCCTACTCTGTTCTCTGAAGTTTGCCCTCTGCGATAACTCATATCTTTTGAGGGCGATCGCTCGCATCCAGGCAGAAAAGCCACAGGCGGAAAGGAAAAGTACCTGTGCCGGAGAGCAGGTGTTTAGGAAGAATTCGCTTACTGTCAGAGTGGTTAACGGAAACAGGATCAAAGTGGTGTAAACTTGGATTGTCCCATATGTCTCCAAGAACCCCATGTTCTCTGGGTTTCGCGCAAGTAATTGTCCCAATGTAGCGGGCATGTTTTCACGTAAAAAAGTGTGGATCCTGTGTCGGGTGGTGTCGAGATAAGTCTGGTAACGAGCAAGCCATTGTGGTACAGCAGCGACAGCACCCGTATCCAGCCGCCGAATCAGGAAAATAGCTGGCATGTTGAAGGGTTCAACGAGCCTTCCAAGTAGCCAGAAGGTGGTGATGTCCCGCTCTCTGAGGCCGGTCAAGAAAGTGCTCCTTCGCAAGTAAAGCAGACCAGATATAACGCCAAGCAGGGAGATGATGGACAGGTCGATGCCTGGAGAGTAAAGTGCATCTATAGCAGCTTCAATCTCCGTAATAGAAGGAACGGCGGCTCCAGCTTCCAGGGGGAGGCCGAAGAGTTCGAGAGCCATGTTATTACTCAGGCTACTGCCGGCCATTTGAACGAAGGCAGTCAGAGTCCAGCTGCAATGGAGGACAGTGGTAGTAAGTAGAGGACGCAGGCGCTTCCGAGGCGGAAGGCCATATTGGTCCTCGAACCGGTTGACAGAAGATGAAGCGAGTTCTGGGTCTGGTGATGAGTCTCCAATCCCGAGCGAGGACGAAGTGTCTTGTCTTTTCAAACCAACCCACCATGCTCTCAAGAGTGGGCCCAGGCGTTGATCTGCTTCAAGTCGACGTGTGATTATGCGCTTGTCGGCGAGGAAGTAGCGCAAGACATGAGGAAATGTTGCAAGAAGCGGGATTGCCGTCCAATAAGGAAGGTGCGAGTGGCACAACTCGAGCACATCGATCGGGCCAAACTCACGTCTAAGTGAGGCATGGAAGTCACGTTTGACAGCGAATGGCGAGGTTGGAGAGAGCTTGAGATTGTGCCTGAGACATGTTGTGGCGGGAGGGGAATGTAGCGATCGAAGCATGCTACATCGAGCTGGTCGGTATCGATCTGACTAGAAGCGAAGGAACGATGCGGTGCGGTGCAATGTAGGATACAAAACCTGTGGCAGTCGCGTTGCAGCGCGTTGAGCGATGATGGAACAGTTGGCAACGTCATCGGACACCGGCCGGGCAAGTCAAACACGTGTGCATGTGCATGTGCATGTCAATCAGAACAGATGCTCACTACGGACATAATCCCTGGGCTTCACTTCTCACAATATGTCTTCCTACCACTGCTTACCTCTCGACAAAGATCGAGGTGCTCATGGCAGTCATAGTTATAAGCATTTGGGTACTGTTGGCCCTGTTGCCCTTGCTGGTCATCGCACTTGGTAGATGCTCGTTATGGGTCTTAGGCAGACGCCTCACGGCACAAACTGAAGATCGACGAGATATCCTACAAGCACTTCTGAAGCGAGACCTCGATCTTGGTTCAGACGAGAACGTCACTGATGTCGACAATGGCTGGGGCAAGGTAGGCACTCCTCCGTACCAGTCACATCGAGGAGAGTGGTCCGGCATAATTGGCTTCTTCCACCCCTTCTGGTAAGTCTTGATCAGGCCCTACCGCTGTAGCCTGTAGCCATACTGACCTGCCTAGCAATGCTGGAGGAGGCGGCGAAAGAGTCCTTTGGGCTGCCATAGCCGCAACGCAACAACACTATCCCAAGGCTGTCTGCGCAGTCTACACGGGCGACCACGAGATGGAAAAGACCTCGACAATAGAGACTGTAAAGAAACGCTTCGACATCACTCTCCACCCCCGTTCCTTGCACTTTATCTATCTGTCCAAGCGGCATTATGTTCTTGCTTCCACGTGGCCACGTTTCACCCTCCTCGGTCAGTCAATAGGCAGCATCCTCCTCGCCTACGAAGCCTTCACCTTCCTCGTCCCCGACATCTTCATTGACACCATGGGCTACGCTTTTGCTGTTGCTTTCGCATCATACCTCTTTCCTCGCGTCCCCACGGGTGCCTACGTCCACTACCCTACCATCAGCACCGACATGCTTTCTTCTCTAGATGACAATACCGGCACAAAGGGAATTCACTCTGGCGCAGGAACTGGTTGGAGAGGAAAAGCAAAGAAGACATACTGGCACGTATTCGCCCTTCTCTATGCCTGGTCGGGCAAATGCATAGATGTGGTCATGTGCAACTCAACCTGGACAGCAAACCATATTCGCCAATTATGGAGACCAACCGAGCCCAGCATCGTGTATCCTCCGTGCCCAGTCCACGAGATCGCAGCCAAGGTGAAACTCGATGCCACTTCGTCAAAAGACAGAGATCCAGCTGTACTCTACGTTGCCCAGTTCCGCCCCGAGAAGAACCACTCTCTCATCCTCAATGCCTTCGCCAACTTCTTCCATGCCCACGCCTCAGCCTTTCCAGACGACAACAAACCACGTCTCATCCTCATCGGCAGCGTTCGGTCCAACACGCCAGACGAAAAGCATATCTACAATCTTCGCCTCCAAGCACATGAGCTCAAAATCACTGACAGAACAACATTCATTACCGACGCTCCCTTCTCTTTAATCTTACAGCATCTGCAAACCAGCAGCATCGGCGTCAATGGCATGTACGCCGAGCACTTCGGCATCGGAAATGTCGAGGGCTTAGCTGCAGGTCTGATACCTGTCGTGCACAACAGTGGCGGAGTACGGGAAGATATCGTCGTGCCATTTGAGGGCAAAGACATCGGCTATAAGTGCGAGACTGAGACGGACTATGCGGACGCATTCGCCAAGGTCATGGTTGAGATGGATGAGAAAGAGAAGTTCGAGATGAGGTTGAGATGCAGGGAGAGTAGCAAGAGGTTCACCAGCGAGGTCTTTGAGGAGAAATGGCACGAGGCCATGAGCAGACTAGTCAAGATTCAGAGCAGCAAAACACGGAAAAGATGAAGAGATGATCGAAGCATGAGACACGATACAATGGCTACATAGCATAGATACCCCGGCGCGAGCGCACCTGCTTTCTGACAGCAGTAGAACCCAACCACCTCATAGCATATAGCAGGGCCGTCCTCCTCAGAGAGACTGGCCCTTCAAGCAATCCCTACCTTTCCAATCTACTACTGCTACTTTCAAGTCTAAGATAGACCATCGCAATGCAATGTTCTCTAATCTGACTGCTTGAGCCATCAGATACGACAGCTGCCATTTTGTGTATAAATCATCCCTGACTTTCTGCTTCGGACCGACATGTTCATGCCCAGAAAGGACCCCAACCGACCGCTAGTACACTACAACCAAATGCGGCATTGTCCTCAAGCAGATGGCTCACGTCGCATCATATCGCGTCAGACCACATTCAATCCGCCACGGTGCTCGACGGGCATAGTATCATGTCCATTTGAGCATTTAAGCATTTAAGCCACGCAGCCTAGTCCAGTCCACTGGCAGCTGTCCATCGACGTGATTTTGTTGTGTCCAATAGGGGCAGCAGGTGGAGATTCACAGTACTACGGCAGTAACTCAACAGAGGAAGAATGTCGAAGAGCGTCTTCTGCGGATAGGATAGGTTAGGGCTCTCCAGAATGCATCCTTTCCTCTATGCGGTGCGGTGTCCGAACGCGAGGCGGAGCGATGTTTTCACGTTCAAGTATAGACCGAGAGCCGTGGTTATGTACCAAACTGAATTTCAGAAGGTCGGTCTGTAAGTGTTCGTGTTTCACATATAGTACTTGGAGGCTGGATGCTATTGAGACTGGTGTCGTGGTGTTCTGATAGTACTTTGCGAGGTGCTAAGAAGGGGTGAAGCATGATACAGCGTTGTGGTGGGACGGGTACGCTGTATATATTGCGATTGACATGACTTGTTTGTTGCTTTATCACCGTTTTCTCGGTCGGTCGGTCGACGGTATCTGATTCGCTATGGCGTGGGCACAGTAGGGTGGAGTTGAGAGAAGAGTCTTGTGCATGTTTCTAGGAGTCGTAGATAGCTATGGCAAGTTGGCAATGCGATGTGAAGAGCTAGAGCCGGGCCTCGGGAGCACTTGCACCATGTGCGTGGTTTTGGGCTGAATGGGTAGTGACGAGTGTGAAGGAAAGCTCCGCAGATTGTGTCTTGCTTTAACAATGTCGCTCGGAAGTCATACGCTCCAAAGTCTGAGTGCTATGGACGCGTGCCAGCACCCCTCGAATACGTGGTGCGCACATCATTCAATCACCCACAACTCTCTACCCAGCCCTCCAGCACCCCAACCAATGCAGCCAATAGCTCTGTCAGCGGTGTAATAAGATCTTGCGACAGCATCTTCACGTGCCCTGTCTCAACCTTTACTATCGCCTTCGTGTCATTTTCGATCGCTGACAGTAAAGTCTGCGCATCGCGAGGATCCGAGAAAAACGGTTCCAGTAATTTCTTCAACTTTGGTTGGAGATCTTTGCTCAGAATTTCGTGGCGGCCGTTAAGGTAGGACGTGAGGAATGATGTGAAGGAGGCGATGTTGTTCTCAAGGGCTCCCGCTGCAATGGCGACTCTGTGCCGAGGATTGGTCACTACCGCTCGTTGGGGTACAGCCGGGGCGTTGGAGATAGAGGGTTGGAGGTGATAGTTGATGCTTTGAAGGACACGGGATATGAGGATGATTTCGGGTTTGAGGTCTGATTTGACTGTTGCGATGTCGTCCTTGGCGCGCTGGGACTGGGGGTCGCACTCGGCTGTTGTATCTGGAACCCTTCTTCTTCTTTCTAACGTTGGTTGGTGGGTCGCTGTTTGTTGGTACATTACTGGCTGCTGTTGTGCTTGCCTTTGCAACTGGGCGTAGGTCTGACCAGCATCGAGAAGTTTCAGGTAGGCCTCGCGATACTGCGGCGTATGATGATGAGATGGGAGGACTTGGTTTAGACCGTACACTCGGCCGATGAAAGCGTCGTATGCTTGTGTCTCGTTCCGCCGTTGGGTGGAGAGGAGGACTAGTTGGCTTTCGAGTACTGTGATCCTGGTCACTAGACGGCATTCACGTGGCGTCCTCTGAAGAGGGTCGGGCGTCGGAAACGTTGACGTCTGCTGGGGATGGAAAGTCGTAGGATGCGAATACTGGTTGACCGATGGCGATCCATACACATTATGGTTTGAATAGCCGCTAGAATCCTGCTGGTCATTCATACCGGCTGGTGGGACCACAACGGTCGCACGATCACCTGAATGTATTAATCAGAATATGTTCGTGGAAGTCAATCTTGGGCTAATGAATTGTGGTGTATGGCAGGCAAAGCGGCGTGCATGTGCGAAATACTTTTCTATCAGTGTGAACAAACGGATTCAAGTGACATTAGCCGGGGAAAGTGAAGTATATACTGTATTCAGGTAAGCTGGTCAAGACTCTCCCGTCGTGCCTACCTCGAACTGAAAGCACGCGTTATTGCTTATCAGTCTGCTCGAGCCATGCTTTGCAGGTGTGTCGTAGCTGCTTGAGTCCTGAACTTGTTTTGATGGGCGCAAGGCTTCTAGGTTCAACTTGATGTTGCCACGGTGAGCCCTGAAGGTATCTTTTCCTACCACTGGCTGCATGGCTGCAGCGACAATCGCGATGGACTACTTTCTCTAATTCATTTAGCTTATGTCGTAGGTGTTTGCAGGTTCGCTAGTACTTTGTCGACTGGCAAGTGGTCAGGCAAATCAAATGCATGGACCATACACAAGACCTGGCATGGTAATGAAAACTGGGTCGGCGCATCATATAAACGCCATTAGCTCTGGGAATAGGGTGAGAACTTGAATTTGCAAAGTGCAAGCTATGAGATGAAGAATATAAACTCGGAAAAGAGGCGAGATGAACGCCCAACTCTACAGGAGGTCAAACCGACCAAAGCCGCAGTGGCCATCGCTTGAGAGCCTGAGATGCGCCTTACAAACCTGCTGTCCTACGCATGGGACTTGCGATGCCTCGAAAAACGGCTATCGTGCCAGCACGCGTGAGAGTTTGTAAGATTCAGTGTGATGATCTTGCCCGAGGTGCGTGCCTGCGTGATTCGAGCCGACTGCAGCATACCGAGGATAAATATCCCAGCCGGGGATTGCTATGCCTGATGACCGTCGCAGGTTCGCTTACCAGTCAATGACTCAATAATGTCTCACGGTCCAGCAGGCTGTGCCGGTCAAAGGCATCACGGGGCTACGAGCTCATTTAATGGAAGGTAATAATCCAATGCGCGCTCCTTGTCGGGCGTAATTCGGCATCCATCTGTACGCCCGTGCGATCGAAGACTTGTGTCCCCGTAGGGGTAGATCCTGCCTCGGGGCGATAATGCCTAGGTCTGATACATCATTATTTGTCGCTTCTTCTCAGCCATGCCCGTGTGGCTACGTGTAAAGTGGCACTGGGGCGTCACCTTTGAGTATCAGGTGGTGGCATTCAGCACAATTCATGTCCTGACATTTCATTCGTTATGGAGGTTGCCTGCGATGGGGTGAAGTTTCCGCGAGAGTCGTCGGCCGAATCACTCTTTCATGGGCATTCTGACCTGTGATATCTGCGCCCCTTTGGTTGATGCGAACATACGTAAACTCGTGCTAGCGTGGAGGTCGCAGACTTTGATGTTGAATACGATGCGTATGGTCGGAAAGTGAACCCAATCAACGATGTCCGAGCAGATCCATTTCGTCTTCTTCCTGCTCTTCATCGTCGTCCGTCATCGGCTCATCACTACTGCTGCTTGACCCTTCCGATGTGCCTGCAAGCTCCATGTCGGCGTCGTGAATTCGGGGGCTGTGACCGCCCCAGAAGTCCATGTGATCGTTATTCTCATGCTCGTTTCGGGAACCTGAAGGTGTGGTAGGCTGGCCTGCACTAAATATGCTGAAATAGCTGCCACGCCGGTTTGCTTCTGGGCGCTGGCCAGTGCCGAAATAGCTGCCGACAACAGGTGTTACAGATCTAGCAGAACGCGTCGGCGAATGAGGCAAAAGGTGCGGCGATCTAGGTGATGGAGCTCTTTGAACCGGCAAGGCATGCTGCTGGGGCATTGGCACCCCTTCATCGGAGGGGGACGTCATGTCCGCGGCGGGAGTGGCGGTCTGGCTTGCTGTCAGACCTGCCTCACCCAGCTCCTGTGCTCGCTCATTCTGTTCTCGTATTTGCTGGGGCGTTTGTTCTGGCCCAAGAAGCTCGAGTTGAGTAGTGTTGTATGAGTGGCAATTTGAGCACTTTAGACCAAGCCAGTGGTACTTTGTGATACTGCGACTGTTGCAATCGTTGCAAAAGACGTAGGCACGATTGTCTCTGTACTCTTCTGGCATAGGCTGTTCGTCGATATGATGGTCGAGACGCCTGAACTGAGTCTCCATATTGGCAATGCTCTTCGAGCAGATGGGACACTTGTAGCTCGTGTTACACCACTCGCTGAAGCAAGCCTCATGGATGCTGTGACCACACTTCATAAAGGCCACCGGTTGGTTTGAGGTGAACATGTACTCGCCACAGATTGGGCAATCGCACTTGGTGCTCTTCTCGATGCATTTGTGTGTCATTTCTGCCTGGATGGACATGCAAGCACCACAAGTCTTGCAGTGGAAGAAGTCTTTACCCAGACCCTTGCCCAATCGGCAAATGCCGCAATCATCACAGTGATAAACAGACTTATGGGGATCGTTGTTCCAGAGCTTGCAAATGGCGCAATAATAGCACGCAGCCTCTCTCAAGCAGTTCTTGCAAGTCTGACCAACGGCTTGCGGAGTCTGACAGAACATACAAAGCATATACCTCGTGTCTCTTCTCGGCAGCGTATGATCCTCTACTTCGTCATGACACAACCTGCAGGTGTACCACTTTTCGCACGCGGCGCACTGTATCTTAACGTTGCGCTTGTAGTGCTGACATCCCAGATCTGGCTTCGCCTGCACTGTACCGTCTTCATCGACGTCGGAAGGCGCATAGGTCCGCCTCAAATCGGTTGGGTTCAGGTCGAACACAGGCTGCGCGAGCTGTGCTGAGCTCATGGATAGTGGCGACAGAGGACGGTAGGCATCGGGCATTTTGGTTCTACCTCGAGTCGATGGAGGCGACTGGGTCCTGGTGTATTTCTCCGTCATCAAGATGTGTACAAGCTTTGACTTCTCTGCTGGCGTGCCATCACCGGACAGGATAGCATTGATCCTCGTCCGCAGGTCTCCCATGCCATCGTCTTCCGGTAGCTGGCCCGACCCATCTCTTCTTCGGTAGTCATTGCCGTCTGTTCCTCCCGACGCAGGCTCGATTCGCGAGGAAGGCTGCTCATTGCCAGGGTGATTCATAGGGTCAGACTGCGAGTGTCCTCGGTTGCTCTCGGTTAATGCTCGTGATCGATAGGGTAATTCCTGGGCAGGGTTCAGGGAGGTCTCACTGGCCGTGCGATGTTCTTGGAGTCGCACAGGTCTATCCTGGCGGGCGTCAGAAGCATCGAGTGGTGGAAATTCAATGCTTCCGTCCTCTTCAGCGATGGCATTGTCTGGCATTGGGTCCAGCGGAGGAGAAGGGATGACGTCGAGGTTATTTATTTGGTTGGCCCATAATTGGATGTTTCTGGCCAATGTTTGCCATGTGCCTTCTGTAACTTCATCTCTTCCCGAGGCAGAGGGAGGAGGTGGTGTTGCTGTATTCCAGAATCGAGACGGGTAGAATCGCTGGAAATCAGGAACGGCAGGCAAGTAGCCGGCTTGAGGCACTTGAGGAGGCGCGTCAGTGGCAGAGTCGGGGTTGTCTGAATGGGAGTGAGGAGTTCGCGATGAGAAGCGACGCGCTTGGCGAAGCACAGGCTCGACTATGAATGATGGGAGGTATTCAGTCATTTGTGTATACTCAGCATACTCTCTCTCTTATCTAATGAACCTTGTCTATTGCATATGCAGCTCTCTACAGGTATCATGAAGGGAAACACATGTTCGCAATGCCCGGGGGCCCAGTGGAGGGTACGTGGTGCCCAAAATCGCACGTCATAGGTCAAATCAGGACCGCAAACGCCGGGGTTCCAGGGGCGTTCCGTGGATTTGAAGCATGTGACAATGTTGAGGCCCTGCTTACGATAACTACCTCCTCGTTCGTTTATAATACCTCGAGGATTCCCATAGCTCACTGGTATACTGTTGACTATTGACCTCATAACTCCTGCCATAAACATGCCGTCTGGTATGAATTGTTTGATCTCTTCGCTGTAGCTGGAATCGTTCTAGCTCTGTCGAGTGAACACGACCATCCCGTTTCCTCCGCACGCACAGTAGAGAACAACAATCGAGGTCTTTGCAAGTATGAACCTGGAGAGTAGGGGTGCTTAGATCTTCATGGTATTCTTAGAATCGGCCGGGTTTGCGGGTGAGGAGAGCAGGCGCGCTCCAGCCAATGCTGTCGAGGTTCTTGATTCTAACAACAGCGTGCTTGGTATTGAGGCCGCTACATAGTTGACGTTTCCAGTCCCTGCTTGTAGTCGACAGGAACCTTGATCTATTGAGACTTGAATCTGGACGAGGTCGTCGCTTCAGGATTGTAGCTGTAGCATGTAGAGTCGTCGCTGGGCTCAAACAGCTGCCGGTCGATGCGTGTAAAGGATCCGTGCGGCAATTTCGAGCCTACAGAGATCCAGGATCTTTAGATGCCCTTGGTCAGCTGCTATATTGAGCCTGAGATTGATGTCTGTCCATTCCGGTCCTGGTTCCGGCTTTGCCCCTGCTCTTGTCGGATTCCTCGTATTGCACGCGCTGAGAAATTGAAGAAGCTAAGCCTGCTGTTCGGAATTGTGTCAGGGTTCTATTTCAGAGAGGTTGTGGTCAGGCTGCGAGAAACCTCTATGGAACCGTATATTGAGGCGGATTGGACGAGGCCTATGCCGATGTTCCCAGACATGTTTTCTCCGCCAGTTGCTGGAACCATCAATACACACGCTCATCGCTCATTGTGGAAGCACAATAGAAAAAACAAGATGAGTTCAAGATGCGGAGCATGGTGTGACGGCATACTCGAGCAATCGATGGTAGCACAGAGATACCGTCCTATTCATGATGCAATGAACAACCTGGGGGTTAGTATATCTGGCCATCAACAAACACTCCTCATGGTGCGGTTGTTGTCAGCTGCCTAGCTTGCATCAAAGGTCTGCGTCCTGACTGCTAGTTTGTAGCAAGCTGACAAATTGCATCATGCCAATAACGGTCCATCAAACTCCGTCCTCAAGTAATTGTGTCATGACAACAACCACGCAAATTTGGACGTTGTCTTACTTCAGTCATGTAGTAGCGTCTTCTTCATCTTCGGTTGGGCAGTGCTCATAAAGGTGAGATGCTACCTAGGCACTCCTCTCACAGTATGGCGCGCCCTCGAGTCACGGCTCTCGTAGCCATTTTACCAGCTCCAGCCTCCGAAACTCTGAGCTCCACCAGTGGCGCCTTCCCACATGTGGATAGCATGATACACGTCTCCGATTGCGTCGACCTCAACGTCCATCCACCTCACGTCAACTTCTTGTTGCCTTCCTCTCACCGCAAATTTGACGTGGTCATTGGTTGAAGACCAACTGGAGCGTCTGATGTGGCCCCAAAGTCGAAACAAAGCGTTCCGCGCAAGCCTCAGCGTTCCCTAAGCCGGGTGGATTTGAATGCTACTGTGCGCCAAGCCGTCTTCGTGGTGAAGGCAAGGGGTACTTCCAACAGCACAAGGTAGGCGATCAGCTTGAGGTCCGCCCCGTGCTCGCTCGCGGACGTGGCCCTGATACATAGCGGTCGGAGTACAAAGAAAGGTTTTAATTTCAGAATTGCTTTGTTCTGGCGGTCCGAGCGAGGTCAACCAACGAAAATCGTGGCTCCTTGCTAAGTAGCATCTTCCACATTCTTCTAACTCCGTCTCAATATGAAGATCTCAGCAGGCGTAGCTATGGGCCTTGAAGCCAGCCAGCGAACGATTCTTTATCTCCAAGGCTTCAAGGTCGACTCGCTCTGCTTCATGGTAGCGGGTAGCAAAAGATCTCATTTCGGATCGAACCCAGGTCGACTGCCGATAGACATTCAGTCGTCATGGAGGTTCATGCTGTTAACCTCCCATCCTGAATTCTTGGCAATGCATTTGGCGGTGAGACCTGGCTTCAGTGCTTGTGCCACTTGCTAAGACGCGTCCTTCCCACGGGAACACTTGCTTGAAGCTCAATCTTTGTGGCTTTGACTACCCCAGAGGATGCTGCTCGCATGTGCTGCTGACCTGAATGCCATGCCGACGTTAGACTATGGCAGACGGTGGCTTGGACCTTCAAACAGTTCCTTGTTGACTTCAGCGGACCTATGCAGAGCGCCTGCGGCCATAAATTTCTGGCTTTTGGTATTCAGAATCTTGTCCAAGAGGGACTTCAAGGACCGAAGCTACCTGCCTGTGCTACTGCCCCGTCTGGTATGGAAACGGGAGATTGAGTTGAGGCGTGGAGCACTGTCAGTAAGTCGAAACAGGAATTGGAGGCTGCTCAGACACTGTCCTCAAAGGTTATGGTGGCTGCACATGCTATGTCACCTGTCTTGTTGATACGCTCGACATGAGACCTATCATCTTAACACCTTGGAGGCGTCAAGACTAGGTCCTCTTAAAACAAAGACCTTCTGGCACTCGGGCAATGGCACAATTGCAGAGCACTCGCGCTATCCTGCGTGCGACAGCCCGTACTGGCAGGCACATCTTGGAGTGCATCACTTAGCATGCTGATCTGGGTGTCAACAAATCACGTCCACCCCATCCCACCTAGTCGTCTTGCTTGGCCCCACAATCCGCCAGCCTAGCACACAGAATATATAAATATACATCCCGCCATCCTTCGAGACCGCAACGTATCTCTCCATACTTACGACAGCCACCATACTGAATCGAGGGCGCTTCGCCTTTTGACTTTATGACACTGCAGAGCGAGCATTCATTCACTACTTCCTGATAATGGCCGTCAACTTCAACACCCTTCCACAAGAGCTCCAAGTCATGATTCTCGCGCGAATACCATACAACCTTCACGACTATGGCAACATCCGCCTCACGAACCGAGTCGTCTACACAGCCTTCAACTCACCAGTCTTACCTGCAGGAATATTAGAAGTACAATACAATCCTTTACTCGAGGTCGTGAAGGGCTTTGTGGCAAATGGCTATCGTCGTGAAGACGGGGACTGGCCACTCCTGCGATACTTTTGGAGAAAAGTGCATTCCCCTGATGGCAGGGCAGTACGCAATTCATCTCAGGCCACAGAAGAGGTTCAGATCACAGCCATCGCCTTACTGGACGCACTCGCCTTCTGGCAAAGTTATGTGGCAAACGCGGGATGGTCCCTCCGCCAAAGTCTACAGAGAGGTATACTCGCCCTTTCGCGAGTCATTCGACTCGTACTTCCGCCTGACGCACTACTGCTGTTGCGGTACATGGTCGACACCATCAATACCTCGCTTCGTCGCCACCACGGCCTCAATCTCCTGCTCACGTCCTTAACCGACACCCAAACTGCAACCGAGACTGAAGCAAACGTGTATTGCTTCAAAATATCTTTCGAGAACAATCTCCTAACAATACTTGCAAATCAGTTTGAACGTTTCGCTGATTTGAATTATGCTCAACCACGGTTTGCCGCTATGGAGAACAACGCGAAGAGGATCCGTGGCACACTTGAACAACCTAACAATGAAACTGAAGCAGTACGAAACACTCGGCTCCTTCAACTCACATTGGATCAAGCCGTGAAGAACTCTTTGGTCGCTCGTCAAAACATTGTCGAAGACCTCACTGCTACAGTCGACAAAATGGGTCTGGCTATACCATCAGCACTTTACTTCAGTCGTGGAACCCCCACTCCGAATAGTGTTGATGATTTTCGAGCAAGAATGGTGGCTCAGCTTCGCAGTACAGAGAGGGTCAGCGACCGGATCCGTGATCTCTTTGAAGACAGAACGGCAGCAATGAAGATTGTTGAAGGCATAGATGTTCGGAATATTGCCATCGATATCACAAGAATATTTGAGGCAGTGGCCCTCATGACGGACGAAGACGTTGAGGAAGCGACGAAAGAAGACGTGAAAATCCTGAATCTTGACACTTGGCTTTAAGAATTTGGCGAAAGCCTCACATGCATCAGTAAGAGTACTGCCATAGTCGGAACTCCCCGTCGCTTGAGATAAGAATGTGAGTGAGGTGCTGCTGGCTGACGAATACGAAGCGAGATGAAGGACGCATCACCCGGAATGAAGGGATGAGCGAGGCTCATCTAGCAGACGAGCAGCAATAAAACCTACCCAGCGATGAGTTACCAGCAGTCATGGTGATGATAGTAATCAAGGGGAATATGAGGAAGCCGTGACGGTGGCCAGATTGAGATCTTCCTGGAGACTCATTCGGTTTTACATTGTTTACTTGTCTGGGTTCCACACGTGACCAAGGAGAGTTGGATCAACAATCGGACACATGATTATTGGTCTCGGCTAGATGTTCTATACTACTGTCGACGACAGGGCATAGCGGCCGATAGTAGGAGGAATATAATTTTCAGCTTTGAGCAGATTGGCAAAGGAAAGGGTTTTCCACAATCTATGGAATAGTCGAATGACTTTAGCTAGGTTGCGTCTTGCTACTCGCTTTTTCATACGAAAAGCATTTACGCTTCGACCTGACCAAACAACAGACCTACTACCTAGTTTCTATTAGCCGTGCTGAGTGCTGCTCAGACACCTTGTCACCTCTTTCGTCTCGTTGAATCCCCTGACCGGTATTCTAGATTCTGCAAGTATTTGTACAGATCTGCTATTGACAGGCAACCTAACCGGCCCACTCCAGAGAGCCTGACTGGCCGCACGACCTCCCGCTCTGTCATTGGTCACCTTCCCTGGCCTCAGCCGACAAGCTACCAGCTGCGTCTCTCTGTGCAGGGAGCATGCAGCTGATCGGCAACTCGCAGCCACAAAAGGGGCTGATCTGCGGGTCAGTGCTCTTGCTGTACCGTAATGAGATATCCCTGTTACAGGCTGTCTGGGGTTGTATCGTACAGGCTCTTCATAGTGGCCATGAACTTGCATATGTACCATTCAGTCAATCATGTCATCCGTGCAAAAATACAATAGTCGTACTTGTTGCCGTCTGGGCCTTGTAGTTACTCCTTTCACTCCGTGTGTGCCAATGATCAAGCTTTCCTAATTAGCGCGAACCCAAAGTGTACTCTTGGCGGCAACCTTAACCTCCCAACTCGTTCATCCAAGTACGTGACGTTTCAGCACCGTGATCACGAACTCCAGCTCTGTGGCCTTTGTGCTTCGCAAAAGCCACGACCAACATGGCTAATGACGAAGTTAGAAACGGCGCCTTCATCTACCGCGATGCTCTTTTCGTGGAGGTTGGCGAGGGTAAACGTCATCCCCGCGCTTCAGCTCCAGAGCTCAAAGACCTGCTACTACCCAAAAAGAATAGCACGCCAGCGAAAGACCAAGTCGCTCATTGGTATGAAGCTCAGCTCGTCCACTATGGCTTGTCTCGAGTCAAAGACAAGAACGCAGCTAAGGTACGCTTGCTGGGAGCGATCAACTCTGGCAACCTGGTTGTGCCAAGCCATGTGCAACAGCTGGAGGCAGATCTGAAGAAGCAGCATGCTAGCGCGCAGCGAAAGGCGAAAAATGCGGCTAAAAAAGCCGAAAGCGCAGAACCAGTGAGTGCTGGGAAGAAAAGAAAGGCAAGTGACATGGAAGGTTCGCGTAGCTCAGGCGCAAAGACAAAGATGTCATTCACGCTGGGCGATATGACTGTAAACATCGATCACACTACGAGTAGCAGTACTAGTGAGGCTGCCAAGAAGTCAAAAACGGTGTCCACAACCAGAAAAACTGCAACGGCAAAGGTGCCATCCAAGAAGCAGGGTTCCCAAGCCTCTCCGACCAAGAAAACAAAGATACAACCATCGAAGACAGCAAAGCCATCTGCTGCCAAATCAGAGGTCAAGCCAGAAGCCCCGATTAAGCAAGCCGCTCGAGCTGACGCAAGGCTCGCCGCTGGGGTTGGCAATCATCCCCGTCCACCACAAACTGCGCGAAGAAGCAGGCCGTTCAATTATTCTGCTGGGCGGGCTGCTCCAGCTGCGGCTCGGGAGCCCACGCCGATGTCCTTATACACAGATGACGAAGAAGCTCCGCCACCATACACAGAGTACGGAATCGACGATGACGATGATGAAGACGACAACTCTGTATTGAGCCAGCGCCAACATGTCGTTCAGATTTCGGGTGCATATACAATATCGTCTTCCTCAGATCACTCTGCTGAGCTCGTATGTCGCCTCTCCCATTCTCGCGACCAGCTTTGGGGCCGCTTCACTATAGGCTCGAAGACAGGCATTATTCGCTTAGACAACATCGACGACATTGCAGGCTCAGTCCGGAAATCATTCGGCTGGAGGTCAGAAGACTGCGATACAGATCAGTTGCGTTTTGGGAAAGGGTGCGACGGGTGGATTGAGTTTAATGGCGGCGGTGGTGTCCGAGGTGCCTTTCATGGGTTGTTTGGCGGACGTGATACTGAGTTCGAGGGTGGTCTAGAAGAGCATTTTGGGCACGAAGATGAGCACGAGAGGGAAGAGGTTGTTGGAGCGTGGGCGAGTGAGTGGCATGAATTCCCCGAGCGAGCCTATGGGAGGGGGTAGCAGCAAGAAGGCGGTGTATCGAGCTGCACGGGCGTACTCCAGAGTCCGTATCTTCAGCAGCGGAGTCGAGCACACGGTGCTGCGGACTAGGATCATTGGTTCGGAATACGACACGACAGATCTTTCAGATTGAGGTAGAGTCTTCATATTACTGGTACATGACAAGGCGAGCAAAAAGCCGTCTCTTGCACGTCCTGGCTTACAACTCAGTCACTGGTTCTTCCAAGAGAACTACCGCAGAAAACTGCTGCCAGACTCCATAAGTATGTCTCTCATAAGCCACGTTAGACAATTCAGCCAATGCTTGAGACAATCCGGTCGTCTATCACGAACGTGTACAACGAAGTCAGCACCTTTGTCTATTCTACAGCATTGTATCGATGCACCTGTCCATACTTCCTTCGACAATGGACATACTGGAGCGAGTTATCCAATTCGACGCCTTCGACAGCTTCTACAAGATTGTCAGTCTTGTCGTGGTTTTTCAGCTTCGAATCTCTGGAGATTCTTAGTAACCGACGCAGGATCTTCGATAGACAGCATGGTCCGCGGGTAGCTGGTATAATGGGGTGAGGCAATTGAAGAGTTTAGGCGCGAGATTGAGCAAATACGAGTACAGGGTTGTTGTCCGCAGGATACCTGACTTCAGAGAGGCCCCTCCCTACTTGGTGGCCCTCAGGACTCAAGGCCCGCATACAGCCAATAGCATAGTGTGGCCTGCCGAATCTTGTCCAACCAGACGAGACTGCTACGAAGCAGCATCTTATACTTAATGTCTGATTGGTTGCATCAATGCCTCAGATGGTAACGCGTCATGCGGGCCTTTAGTTCTTGGGGGCACCCAGTACTTCCCGGACTTACAAATGGCCTGTCTAGTCGAGACATTTATTCGCAGACAAGATCGTGTCCGAGTTTGAGCGCACGAATACATGGAAGTACCTGAATGGAAGTCTGCTTCATGTAGTCATTCAAGTTGACGAGGCAGATGAGACAGGCACGTCGGCTCCGTGCGGAAACTCAAGATGACCGCTTTTCAAGTCTAAACTTGGTAGGTGAGCCGGCTACCTTGAGTTTCCGCCCGGAGGTCGGGTGTGGAGAAGCTAGATGCATCGCAGGACTCGGAGCTGCCAGTGGTGCAAGATAACCGAAATGTAATAGTGGCTGCCAGAGTTCAATGTCAACGTAAGCTTAAGTTGCTTAAGGTGAGCTTGTGTGGGGCAATCGCAAAAGCAGTCCGCTCATCACTGATCAATTAAAGCCTGCAAGACTTTTCTCAACCCGAGGAAGTAAGTGATACGTAGTCGCGGAACGCGAAAGCCGATCTTTGCACTCATCGATTACGAGCACGCCTCCGCCCGGAAACTCAAGATGGCCGCTTTCAAGTACAGGTCTAGCAGGTGAAGCAGTCAGTGCCGGTAACCTTGAGTTTCCGGGCGGAGCACGCCTACCATCACAACCTGGAATTTTGGGCGAAAGGAAGCTTTGAGACCGAGGGTACTCTGATCGGCCAAATAGAACTTCACCAGCACAAAATCTCAGGTCGTGGTGGTGCAGCTTCTCCGCCCGGTCATGCCAAATGGCCGCTGTTGTACGCTTAGCCTATTGTAGTAGCTTATCTTGATCTTAACAGCACTGCGGCTTTAATATTGTCCTTTTTGATCGTAATTGGTACCTGTCTACTCGTAGCGATGGCAGATTGACGATTATAAGGTTTGATATAAATTATAATACGTAGTTATTGAAGTATTGTCGTCGACAAGATAATTAGCTTTCTAGTGGGTAAGCGTGCAGCAGCGGGCACTTTGCTTGACCGGCCGGAGAGCTTTTGAGGCTTCTCCGGACGTCATCACTTCTGCTAGTGTAGCTGTTCAGTTCAAGAACGAATCATGACGCAACCTTCACGTAGATCTTGGCCCACGAGGTCCGTAAATACTGCTTTGGTGACAAGTGCCGAAAGCTGTACCTTGCATATGCACGAATGAGCACTGTCCATTTCAATACTAGGTTTCGCTTGTTCTGAGAGCTCAACGCCAGGTCGTCATGACACGACGTACACCACCATAGGCAAGGTCTACAAGGTCTGGCGTCTGGGGGTGGCGACCAGGTTGATCCAGACATCGTAGCTTGCTCGTAGCTTGCCAGTACTTAAACACGTTTCTCCCAAGTTCATTTTGTTCACTAACGACGTGTCCCATCTTCAACGAACATAATGACGAGTCGCCAATTGTTTGCTGGCCTTTTCCTGGCTGCCCATGCTTATGGGTCGCCACTACCTCAGCAACCAGAGTCTTTTGAACCTGGACCAGTTTCTCAGATCTCTGCCTCTGAGCAGCCCTCTACGACTGGGTACAGAGTCCAAGTTGAACAAAGTGGTTATACAAGTGCAACATACCATGGCGAATACACTGGCACACCAACCACTATCGGTGCCGCCAATGCGCCAACCACTCTCGCCGCCTCCATACCGGCTGGTCCCCCAAATCCGACTGCGACCTATTACAACTCCGCAGGTGTTCCATTGAACCCGATGCCTGCCCCATACACACCCGCAGGCGGTCTAGGAACGAATGGCTCATTGCCACGATACATGGTGGAGAGTGATTTCGACTTTGAGAGCATTGCTCTTGGTCTATACCAGGAATGGATCGAACTTGACCTCTTCCATGACGGTCTGGCACGATTCACGGACGATGAATTCACTGAAGCTGGTCTCGGACCGGAAGCTCGATCCTTGATCGAGTTCATGGCCAATCAAGAAACAGGCCACGCCACTCTGTTGACCAATATGTTGGGCGAGCGCGCTCCTGCTCAATGTGTCTACAACTACCCGTACACTACTGTTCGCGAGTGGATCGACTTCATGCAACGCCTGACCCGATTTGGCGAGTCTGGTGTTTGGGGCTTCATTAACCACCTCGACTCACGCGAAGTTGGTCAGCTTCTTGCTCAATCCATCGCAACTGAAGCTCGTCAGCAGATGATCTTCCGACAAATGGCTGGTTTGACGCCTATGGATGTTTGGTTTGAGAATGGATGGCCCCAATCGTGGGCTTGGACTATGCTCGCACCATACATTTCGTATTGCCCACAGAACGAGACTCGTCTGGCATGGCAAAATTTCCCAACTCTCCAGATTCTGAACAACGCAAATATCAACCGAGTCTCGCCCAACAACACCGCACAGGACGGTAGCGAAACTGTTGGTTCGCGAATTACAGACCCCTCCGTCTCCAACATCACAGATGGCAGTTGCATCAACCTCAACGTCACTGGCTACGGTTGCGGTCCGGCTATTGCCCACAACAGGTCTGAGCCTCTTTCCTTCCCAGGCAAGAAGGTTCTCTTCCAGTGGGACGCACCTGGTATGCAGGTTGGCCCCAACAACTCATACGTCACGTCCACCACCGCTGGCACGCCACAATTTGTCGGATGGAGCCAGCAACTCAACTTAACCTACAGTCCTTTGACTGTGACTGGCAACAACACTGGTTTCACTTACCAGCCAGCGGGTTATGTTTACGGTGATGATGGTATCATTAATGGTACCATGGCAGTCATGCTGACTGACCTTGACTTGTATGTCACACCTTTCAACGTGTCCCTGTTGAACCCACATATCGTTGCCCTTGGTATGTACCAAGCTGGCTAAGTCGTCTGTGATGTATTCCCAGATGTATGTTTACTATGTTCATATCGCAGCATTAGCTACACAGTGATAATCTATAATTTATATCAAAATGCTCTTCAATTGCTCGCTTGAGTTACTCGAAACAGATTTGTTACATTGTAGTCCGCTGCTAAGCACCGATGGCAACAAGCTGATGCCAATCATTTCGGTGTCTTTAGCGGAATATACGTCCTCTGTTGAGCAAGTGCGGCCCAGTCATTAACTTACATCTACTTCCGAATTGGCCCCACCAGTTTTACCAACCTACATACCACTTACAAGCATACCAAACAACCCACATCAGTCCTAGCCTTTCACCGCTCGACAGCCTCCATCTATCCCATACGAGCAATCCTTTACGTATCACCTGAGCTGAGGCAGAATAGGGACAGGCTACATCAAGTATGAGGTGTGGCGAATCTAATCATTGCGGACAGCGCAGGGGGTACTAAGTCCAGCACTGAAGGGGGTCTCCCAGTAGTAAGTCTTGGCTCGTAATAAGGCGACGTCCCAGAGTATGACATTGATGGCTCTGGCAAGACGATGGTCATGCCTGCCGTGCAACCTGCAGCTTGCGATGTTGCACTGGTGGACGAACAAGACGTCGTACGAAGTTAACCGTGGCTAACCACAGTCAGACCGAGAGATTCATCAATCACATTGGAATAGGACCAGTGTCTTCCCTGCCAACCTCAAGCCTCGTCAGTCTAATTGCAAACAACGCTAAGTGAGAAAGCAACCCTGTTCCGCCATTTTTCGCAGTAACGGCTCCCTTGCCAAAGATTGATCATGGCCACGTTGACCTCGACTGTCCAAGCGTGCAGCAGATGCAACGAGATATTTGGACATACAGCTTGCGTTTCTGACGCATTGGCAGGAAAGCTAACCTTCAGTCGTGACTCTGAGTATCTTGCCTCATCGCAAGCGAAAGCTTGCCCGTTGTGTGTGGAACTCGTCAGAAGTTGGGGGAACCACCTTCCAGACGACCCAAAATTCTCCGTACGTCTGGACGACCTCAGTGGCGACACCCCAAAGGCACATATCTCTGCTGCCTGGAAGGATGTTTCATTTCCTGTGTCGTACTTGATTTATGCTGCAAGAGGTAAGCCAAGCATCTCTGAGATGCTATGAAGGGCGCGATGGACGGATACTGATCAGCTGGTACGCTCGCCCTCTAGGTAACCTAGCATCTACTCTCGTCTCTACCTACCCAGTTAACCTTGATGTCGCGTCGATCCAGAGCTTCGAGCAGGCCAAGGAGTGGGTCGATACGTGCGACAACCACCATCCGGAGTGTACGAGATGGATGTCTACGGCGATGCCACTGAGACTCATCGATGTCATGCCAACGTCAACTGATCGTGTCTCACTAGTCGAGACAAGCGGCCAATTTCTTCGATTTGCAGCCCTGAGCTACTGCTGGGGTAAGAAGGCTTTCCTCACCACACGCACGACTAATCTCAGTCAACATCTGCAGGGCATTTTCGTTCCTGACCTTCCACAGACTATTCAGGATGCTGTCCATTGCACGCGACGACTGGGGTTGCGCTACGTCTGGGTTGACGTACTTTGTATCGTACAGGACGATGAGACTGAGAAACACAAAGAGATCTCACGCATGAAAGACTTTTATCGTAGTGCTTACCTCACCATCTCCGCTTCCAGCGCTGGAGCTTGCGAGGATGGATTCCTTCAGCGGCGTCAAAGCATTGAGAGTTGTTTTGAAATAAACCTAACTTTACCCAGCGGCATGGGCGGTCGCATACAACTTGTCAAGCAACAATTCCAACCTCACCCAAGGATGGTATTATGTCCTGGGGCTGAACCTGTTAGCTATCGAGCCTGGACAACGCAAGAATCATTATTGTCAAGCAGAGTGCTGATTTACGGTCGGTTGCAGCTCTTCTGGTTATGTCGACGTATGTTTGCCGCAGATGGCGGTAATATGAGTTGGCAAGAATTCAAGAACCATGCTGCCTGGCTGAAGCTGGGCTTAGGAGACCGAGGTGCACCACTCAGCAAATCAGAGCTGAGCTCGCCATTCGACGCCGAGTTCGATCGATACCATGGTGAATGGGCTTCGCTTATTTCTGTCTACTCTGGCCGAAGTTTGAGCTACCAGCACGATAAGCTGCCGGCGTTGTCAGCTGTAGCATCACTGTTCCAGGATCAAATGCATGACGAGTACGTCTGTGGGCTATGGCGCAGATCATTGCTCTACGACATGACCTGGGCTCCTGCAAGACATTGGTCTGCGCAAGTAGCGGACGCTAAGAACGATGTTGGGCCATCTTGGTCGTGGATCTCTTACCCAGATCTCGTCCGGTATGTCGGTCGCTGGAATGACAAAGAGGAGATCGCGAAGGTAATCTCCGTCGCCATCTCACTTATTCACCCGTTTGCGCCACTAGGCCAAGTCAAACATGCCGAAGTTCGCCTGGAAGGACCGTGCGTCTCTCTGCAGCTTCAGAAAGGCGTGACGTCGGACTGGCTGCTACATACAACACGTGAAGAGAAGCACCAGTGCACATTAGCGGCCATCTACTTCCCAGACTACTCACAGGAGACAGACAACTTGATCCACAGTGATCTGTACTGCGTTGTTCTCCACGGCCCAAAAACAGACGGCCACAGCAATATTGGGAACGTGAGTGGACTGGTGCTCACGACAGCTGGTAGCGATGCTTACAGGCGGGTTGGACGTTTCGAGTCCTATTCGCACAGCTGGCCAAACAGGACATTATTGATGCGTGATGGCTGCATTTGCCGGACTGGGCAAACTGAAGCGCTCCAGCTTCGAGACTGGGAAGTGAAGCATTCGCTTCTGACTCAACCTCGTAGATCCATATCAATTGTCTGAAAACCTCGGGTATGATTAGCTCTGAGTTAAATCTCCGATGTTCGCTGAAGCATCGGGGGGCCCAAGATGCTAAGCAATTCCGAGACAGCCTTGCGCTAGTGCTCAAGAACAACAGTACGAACATCACGACTGCTTTAGAGGTCATGGTTGTCAAGCTCTATAAATTGGGTCGGAATAAGATAGTGGTAGAAATCGTGAAGTTCGAGGCGACCATGAAGGCGAGCACGTAAAAATGAGCCAGGACTTGTAGCCAGGACCAAACAAGCGTGAATGCCCCAACTAGGATCTGTGAGTGTGATGACGCCCTCAGCGCGGTAGCGAAGAGCTCGAGCAAATTGAAACATCTATCAGCCTTGTTACCTAGTTGTCAATCGACCGAAGATGGATTACGGTACGTCAAAGAGCCACTCTGCTAGCTCTGGAAGCACGAATCAAGCTCGTCCAATCGGTGTGGTTTGCCCCGCGCTGCAGTATCGCGTCATCTCTCGGCTTCTTCACTGCGACTGCTGTACAAAATATCTTGAGCCCCACCAAATTTTGTACCTGCTTTTCCTTTGTTTCGTTACTGATCCTGACTGGCGGAGAAACCAGTCCGATCTGATTCCTGGCTCTGACGAGCTCCTAACATCCCAGTGCCGAAGGTGTTTTGAAGCACCAGCTTGCCAGCTATTCTGAAAGCTGGACTTGCAAGATCCGGCAGCCTCGTAGTCTTCCGAACCTGCGCAGCACCGTACCAGGAGCTACCCCTAAGATGCCGGTCAAAATAGTCCTGGGCTCCCAATGGGGCGATGAGGGCAAAGGCAAGCTTGTCGACATCCTCTGCGCCAGCGCATCTATGTGTTGCCGTGCTGCAGGCGGCAACAACGCCGGCCATACAATCGTCGCAAATGGTATCACATATGACTTCCACATCCTCCCTAGCGGTCTCATTAACCCAAGCTGCACGCTCAACCTCATCGGTGCCGGTTGTGTCGTCCACCTCCCCTCGTTCTTCAAGGAGCTCGGTGCGCTAGAAGAGAAAGGCCTCCAGAACGTGCGCCAACGAGTCAAGATTAGTGATCGCGCGCAGGTATGTCTCGACCTGCACTGCGCCGTTGATGGGATAAGCGAGGAGATTCTGCGCTCGAAAGATGGGGCCAAGGCCATGATTGGCACGACGAAGAAGGGCATTGGTCCCTGCTACAGTGACAAGGTTGGGCGGAGGGGTGTCACGATGGGCATGTTCATGAGCGAGAATGGTCAGTGGGAGAAGAGAATACGGACGCTCCACCAGGGCTATCTCGGAACCTACGGTGCGGATGCGCTCTCGCAATACGACATCGAGGCCGAGGTCAGCCGGCTCAAGCAGTTCCGTGATGAGCTCGTACAGGGAAACTACATCCTCGATGCAACGCCCCTATTATCACGAACGATCGGCAGCAACGGCAAAGCGAAACAGGCAGATACCCAATTCGGCGACGCACCAGATGATACCAACGGCGTGCCCAAAGCCGACGAGGAAGACTCCGCCCTGTTCTCCAACGTGCTCATCGAAGGCGCAAACGCATTGCTCCTCGACATCGACCACGGCACCTACCCCTACGTCACATCCTCGAATACCGGCCTCGGCGGGGTATTCACCGGTCTCGCGGGTCTCAGTCCCTTAACACTAGGCCATCCCGATAGCAGTATCATCGGTGTAGTCAAAGCGTACACCACTCGCGTAGGATCCGGCCCGTTCCCGACAGAACTGAATACATCCATCCCCCACGTCTCCGCAGAAGACGCCCACGCCGGCGACGAATTACAGCGCATCGGCCGCGAATTCGGCGTCACCACAGGCCGGAAACGTCGCTGCGGTTGGCTGGATCTGGTGCTGGTGAAGTACTCGTGCCAGGTGAACTGCTACACCCACTTGAACTTCACCAAGCTAGACGTGTTGGATTCATTCGCCGAGATCAAGATCGCGATGAGCTACAAGAACAGAAGAGACGGTTCTGAGATCAAGGGCTTCCCCTCGGATCTCGACTTGATTGAGAACGAGCATTTGGAAATTGTGTACAAGACGATGCCGGGGTGGAAGACGGAGACGACGGGCACGCGCGAGTGGGAGCAGCTGCCGAAGGAGGCGAAGGAGTACATTGAGTTTGTGGAGGCTGAAGTAGGGGTGCCGATTAAGTGGATTGGGACGGGGCCACGGAGGGAAGATATGATAGTGCGATAGATGAGAGGCTCAGGGGCACCTGGATTATGGTGCAGAGGTGAAGAACGCTTGTGCCTATGTAGCTGGCCTACTCGAACAAACAGAGGGCTGGGACAGCGTGAGAGTTGTTTCAAAACTGATCGAGCTCAACTCGAGGTCCAATGGATCGCGGGTGCATCCTGATACTTCACAGTTACAGAGCTATCTTGACTTCCATGAGTATTGCATTGCATACCCTAAACAACTCCTGTACCTACCGCCCATGGTAGAAACCAGGCCTCTACTCGCCGTCAGCCCCCTGTGCACTCCGCCACACCTACTCCCAACTCGCACCCCGCAGTCCCAACCCTTCCTCACCACCGGCAAGTAATCAGGACGTATCTGGATCCCCACCGACGCGACCCTAACATCCAAGCCCGACGTCTCGAATATCTCTTCAGCCAGCCTCACACCGCGTCTTCGCATCCGACACCATGAGTTCCACGACCTGGTTGAGCAGCTCGCCGCGATCGGGTCGTTGGCACACTTTGGCTGTCTTTGTCTCGTTCAGACGGTGCAGGCGGGATAGCTGGTGATGGAGACGGTCCGCGTCGTGGTATGTGCTGGGGTTGGGACTCGGTGCTTGGAGCGCGGGTCGATGCTCGTGCTCCAAGCACCGGAGTCGTCATGATGGGATCTGTGAATTTGTGGTGAATTTGGCTGTGGGGTAGTAACGACCGCAGATGGCGGTCGGGCTTCCAGGAAAATTCGGATCGTCCGTATGGTTGCTGTTGCTATCGGACTTGGGCATGGGTGTGGGTGGAGGCTTAGGTTTGGGGTTGGGTCGGTGGTGGACGCTCTCTGTGGCTTGCAGAGTTTCCTGTCTATGACTAGCTCGTATGCTACGTTAATTGCTTCATCTTTTCTAGTCCAGCGGGACCTGCCTTGTCTGGGTGGTTAAAGAGAGCAAGATTTGGGTATGCTTTGTTTACCTCTGCTTCTGTGGCGGTCTTAGGGAGGCCTAGGACGGCGAAGGGCCTTGTGGATGGAGGAAACATGCTGGTGCGGCTGTTTTGTTATTCTTTTACTTTCATACTGGCTAATGGCGTTGATAGACGAATGCTGAGTACCTGCGCAGTAACATTCCTTCGATTGATTTGATTATCTTCAACCCGTGAAGCTGATGTAGAAGGATGTCCTATTGTGCGATACAGGTGTCAAGACTCGATTAGCTATATACTATCCAGCCTTAGTAAATGTTCAAGCCTGAGGTAATGCTGCCGGCAGCTTCATTCTTGTCCGCTTTATGATCGGGAGCTATCGAGTCTCTGTGGAATCGCGCAATGCGTCATTGTGTAATAAGAAGAGAGCTCTGTGGTCACGAGTCAGCGAACCAGCGTTGTCATTCACAAAGGAAGGTAGCGTTGAACAGCTGCCCGCAGACAGTGCTTGCCCTGCTCCTAACAGCGCATCAACTAATATACCATCTCTTCGTGTGCTATGTGTGGCTTCGAGAGCGTTCGAGTCCGAAGACCACTTGACAGCTGCCCACCAGAATGCGTTCCTTCGGTGTACCTGGCCCTTTCTTCAGATAATCATTTCCTGCATAACTTGCTCTGGTCATGCCTCACGTACAAGACTATTTAGATCGTACCACAAAACAAGTCATATCGGCATGAGGAAAACAAGCCATTGCGGTAGTTGCAAGATGGGTCATGGCCTGTATGTTAGCTCCAGACATTTAGTGTACCGCGAAACCAGGAGCTCTCTTGGTAGCCCAAAGAGCGCAGTAGTTTATATTGAGACAAAATCAATTTTCCCGGACGGATCAAGGGCCCGTACATGGCGATTCCAGCCAAATTCACTTCGTGATGCAAATGAACACCACAAGTTTCAGAAGTCATCCCCCCGATGTAGTATATCGCCTCGGACCGGCGCATATTCTTGAACCAAAATCCTACCCCAGATAATATTGTGGTTCCTTGGTCGTCCCACAATTCCCCAGCGCGCCGTATTTTGATTATAGCATCGACGGCCTCATTTTGCGAGACATCCTTACAAAGCAGCGACAGCACCCACGAGAGCGATCGCAGCAGCGCCCATGGCTCCCATACCATCACGGTAGTAGATGTTTGCGCCAGCAGTAGACATGATAGCAGCACCTGTGCGAGATGCGGAACCGGTCGCAGAACCTGTCGCAGAGCCGGACGCAGAGCCGGACGCAGAACCGGACATAGAGCCAGAGGATTGGGCAGAACCAGTGGATGTGACCATGCCAGTGCCAGTTGCGGAGGAGGATCGGCTGGTAGAGATCATTGTAGAGCTGGAGGTTGCTGTGTAGGCATCTGCGTGGACACACGTTAGCAGGGGACGAACTAACAGTGGCTGCGAAACAGCGACGTTGGTGCACGACTAGACTTCAGGAGAGTGCAGCGAGTAGGGATCGGCTGCGGGCTACGTACCAACAGCAGTTCCAGCGGCCGAACAAGTAGCAATGAAGGCCTTCTGGGCAACCTCCTCGGAGTCACCGCAGTTGCTGGCCATGTAAGATTGGACATCTGTAGCGCCGTCGCCGCAAACTGCGCTCAAGTCACCGGGTGCGTCGGCGGTGTTGACTGCATGGAGAAGACAAGCTGGAGGAATAGCAAAAGCAACGCGTGCGAAGAGAGCGAAAAAGAGGGCGAAGACTGTGGTCTGCATCTTGGAGACGATGATATTTCGTGAGATTTAGAAGTTGAAGTCGAATGAAGTGTTAGGCTGAGACTTGCTCGAACCTGAATTGCTCCGAAGTGGGGCTCGAAGGAGGGTAGGAGAACACAGAAGATGGTTTAGAGAGTGACTGTAGTCAGTGATGGGAACAAAGAAGGCAGAAGAACGAGATTGTCGTCGTCGTTATGGGTGGTTGTGGTGGTGAGAAAGAGACGCGCCTGAGCCCCTTGGGAGGTCCATGGAGCGTTAGGCCTACAAGGCTACTGGTTCGAGCCCGTTGCGCCTCAAGCTTGACTCTGTCGGGGCTAGCGTGTATGTGCTGGCTAAACTTGGTATAAAGCGGGGATGATCTGCTTGCCTGACCGAGTCCTGAATTTGAGGTAACTTTAGCGAGGACCTGCAGCGAGTGCCTTGCTTGCGTCGGTGCTGGAACCTATACATGTGATATGACATCGCCTTGCATAAACCGAACAGTGCCTGGTCTTATGTGCTCCTTATAGCGGAGGCTGTCATATCTGGAGATAAAAGATAGGCCATCACGCGTTTGTTTAGTCTATGAGGTAAGAGCTGGTGAATGTTCGCGTTTCGGACCACTGATCACCGGAGAAGTAATCTGCTGCACTAGCCAGTGTATCAGATAAAAAGGGCACGGCTGCAGCTCTTTTTGCTACAGGAGGGGTTTGTCTCATAGCCAGCTGTTATCAACGAGGACTCCGACTTTGAAGATGGCAGAACCAGCAGAAACAACAAAATTGGCCGTAGACGAGGGCAAGGCGGTAGACTCGCCTATGGAGGCTCAAGTACAAAAGCTAGCTGAAAAGGTGTGGAGTGAGTTCCTACCAGCGTTGTTTGCTTATGCTAGTCTTAAGCAAGCATAACTTAGCAAGATCATGTTGCGCCTCTAGTCAACCACTAACATACCCGCCGCGTGTCAGGGAAATACCAAACGCTAGACGACTCTCAACGATACCTGATAGCGATAGCAGGTATACCCGGTTCCGGCAAGACCACCTTTGCGTCTAGCCTTGCCTACTACCTCAACAAGCTCTATCAAGATGACCGGCATAACAAATACCCAAATTCTGCCGACTATCACCTCACCCGGCCAACAAGCAACTCAAGTGGCTCGTCTCAGGAGCGACACTTTTCTGACCCAAACTCTCCTGATATCGCACACGTCCTACCTATGGATGGCTATCACTTGACGCGTGCCCAACTGTCTGCTATGCAAAATCCAGAAGAAGCACATTACCGAAGAGGTGCAGCATTTACCTTCGACCCCGAAGCCTACTTTGCACTCATCGAGAAACTCCGAAAACCTATCGAGGCAACCACGAGAACGATTTGGGCACCATCATTTGATCATGCCATCAAAGACCCGGTTGAAGACGACATCGCCATACCACGAACTGCCAGGATTGTGCTGATCGAGGGCCTATACACCGCATTATCGTACCCTGCTCCGAAGACCAACAGTCCAAACACAGAAACGAGGGCGGCAGTCCCATCAGCTTGGTCTGAAGCCTGCTCGTTGATGGACGAGATCTGGCTGATATCCGTCCCGATACCTGTCGCGACCGAGCGCGTTGCGAAGCGTAATTTTCAAGCTGGTTTGTCACCATCATTGGAGGCGGCGCTAGAGAGAACCGTCAATAACGATATGAAGAATGCGACGGAAATCCTAAATAATCTCCCGAAGGACAAGCTGACGGAGAGGATTGAGAGTATCGAGGATGATGGTTGGAAAACCCAGGATCAGAAGATGGCTGTTGGTAATGAGAATGGTGAGAAGGCTAAGGAGCAAGAAGCAGATGACGCCAAGAGATTCAAGATGAATAGGATGGGCAGTATTGCTGAAATGGCGGATGCTGGCGTAGGGTTGTAGCGAACGAACCCGCTCATTGGGCGTGAATCCGAGCAGGAGCTGAAGCATTCTGCTTCCATAATCAATCCGGTCTAATGTCCGAAAGCGCATCATCGGGATGCACTGGCAAGTACAGGGTCTGAGCGAGTCATTTTTGGCTGCTTCAGCTGTCCGAATCCGAGTCATACGCAACGAGATTAGGCGCAGGATGTGCGCTGGAACTAGATTTAGAAGCTTCTGTTGCCGCTGCAGCAACGTTCGTGCCTGACGCAGGGCCGTTTTTCAAAGCCGTTTCCGTGGGGCTTGCGGCCTCTGGATCACCTTCAGACGTGGCAGACTTATCACGGTCATCTGTTGAGAGCTTTCTGGCCTTTGTTCCTGCAGCTTGATCCTCGGCAAGTGGCCTTCGTCGCTTCTTGGTCGTGACCCATTGCTTTGGGTCCCTGGCGTCAGAATGCTCCTGCTGCTCTTGCGCTAGCTGTTCCGCTACAGCTCGTTCCCTCCTAAAAGCGTCAAGCTGCTCGGCCGTTTCCTTGCGTACATTAGCACTTTCGGATCGCTCCTTCTGCTTGATACTTTCAAGAAAGTCGACTTCTGCGTCATCCAGTGGTCGAAATTGATTCTTTAGCTTCGTAGCTTCCTCAAATGCCTCTTGCTTAGCGGCTGCGACACTTCTGGTTAGCCCAGATGCACGCCTTTAGGCACAGGAGCCCGCACTGACCTTTCTGATCTTGCAGATGTTCATACAAGCTTTTGCCACCTTCCTGAGTGCCAGGCGCCGGCTCATTCTTCGCTGGTTGCTTGGCTTTCTCGACTTGCTCCCGGGCTTTTGCCCACGCATCATCGGTCGTAGACGATAGTCCCTCGGGAGCCTTGACTTCAGCGCCACCTGCCGACACGAACCTTGAACTCATGATGATCCTAAGGTTTGAACACGACTATTACTCCAGCGCACGTCGCGTCCGAATCAGGCTAGCGAGCATCCCGGTACCTACCACCGGTTGACAAAAGATCCAGATTTGAGATGTTATGGTTTGCTGGGCCGGCCGTCCAGTTCACTGGCTCGTCAAAATGCCGAAGTGTATGCAGGTGATCAGCTTCGCCTAAAAGTGAAAAAGCCTGAAGTCCGGGGAGACGCGAGAAGCGCTATTCCGCCGACCACGCTAGTACTAACTGAGAAGCTTTACCGCGCCGCATCGAAGACAATTCGACAAACTCCGGTGGGATCGGCTGTACCAACGTCATTCAGGCTAAATTGTCGCAAATGTCCTCCCGCATAACCAGATCTGTAAGGCTTAGATGGACGGGTCTAAAGTTGATTTGCTAGGATTCGATTCTTTCCACTGGCGATGCATGCTGCTCTTATCCACGAAACACTCGTGTTGCCCCCGAGACATGACGGAACATGCCCCTCCTGTGACGATGGCTACCACGGTACTGCGAGAAGAAGGGCCTGCCCCACCAGCAGCGGCCGGGTCGCTATCGTTGCGAGCATAGCTATCTGAGGTCGTGCTTGCTGTCACAAAGTTAAAATTTTCTTGGATGTCTGCTACTTATACTCTTGCTCGTCGCACCGTACATAGACCACTCCGTACTCCTTACATCTCGACTCAAATATCTACACTACCAACCAGACCACTCGCAACTTTCAAACGCAACATGGCACAAATAGGATCCCAAGCAACGACTTCCCAGGAGGGTCATGGGACCAAGACGGTCTTCACCCTCAACACGGGTGACAAAATGCCCGGTATTGGTCTTGGAACATGGCAGTCTAAGCCAAACGAGGTTAGAGAAGCAGTCAAGAACGCTCTCCAGATGGGCTACAGACACATCGATACTGCCCTTGCCTATGGCAATGAGGCCGAGGTTGGTGATGGCATAAAGGCCTCGGGCGTTCCACGAAACGAGATCTGGCTTACGACGAAGCTGGATAACCCATGGCACAAGCGAGTCCCACAGGGTATCGAGTCTTCGTTAAAAGACCTCAAGACCGATTATGTCGACTTGTATCTCATGCATTGGCCAAGCTCGACGGACCCCGATGACCTCAAGAAGTCCTACCCAGACTGGTCATTCACCGACACATGGTAAGTTCTCAAGTCTGAAAGCACCAGGGTGCAAGCTAACAAGCTCACAGGAGGGAGATGCAGAAGCTACTCGGTACAGGCAAAGTCCGCAACATCGGTGTCAGCAACTTCGAACAAGAAAACCTCGAGAAGCTCCTCTCTCACCCAGACACCAAGATCATTCCCGCAGTGAACCAAGTCGAGCTGCACCCGAACCACCCCTCCCCCAAGCTTATTGAGTTCAACAAGAGCAAGGGAATTCACAGCACCGCATACTCTTGCCTAGGCAGCACTGACTCGCCTCTATACAAGGACAAGACCCTACTCGAGTTATCAGAGAAGAAGGGCAAGTCACCCCAACAGTGCATGCTGCAATGGGGTCTGCAAAGAGGAACCTCTGTGATCCCCAAGTCCGTGACCTCGAAGAGAATCGAGGCCAACTTCCAGCTTGATGGTTGGGAGTTGAACGAAGAGGAGATGCAGAAGATATCGACCCTGAAGGACCGATTCAAGGTTTGCGGTGATTCTTGGCTACCGGAGGGTGCCAAGGCATTCTTCGGCAACGACGAATAGATGGATCTGTACAAATATATATTCATAAGATCGTCTGCATCTGCAACAAATTTTGTGCAGCTATAGGCACAATTTAGGATCATTGATATTCTATCATAGTACCTACGTGCGCAAACTTGAACTCATTAGCCTATTGGACCCATTGCATGCCGACCCGAGGCCCTGCCGTTACCGCCACCTCCTCCAGTGGATAGGGGCAGCAATATCCTGTTCAGCCTTCGCCTTGAGGACCATTCTTGCCTCCGATACAGCTTTTCCCCTAATCCTCCTTGATAGTACACAGTAGACTTTCAACAACATGCTTTCGTGATTTCTTGCTTGTGAGAGCAGAGCCTTGACTTGGTCAATACAGTCTACACTTGTTGTCGAAGAACGACGAGAGATGGAGGCTACCGTTGATGGTGCTGCAACGAGTATTATAAATAAACACCGTGGCAGCTGTAAGCTGGCACGATATGTGAACGAGTTGAGGTTGGAGTTAGGAGTAAGGCGATTCACTGGTACGAGATGAAGGTGCTTGGAGTGCAAGTGCTAGAAGTATTGATAGATGTCCCGAGTAGTCCCTAGTCTGATACAATGGTTAGGGTGTATCACGATATAAACACGATGAGTGAGAGAATCATATCTGCTTCTTATACTTCTTAGCCCAGCTTCAGAGCACTATAATGCTCTGCAGAATTGAGTGTCCCTGTCGCAATTGTTGTTCGACGTTGCGGCTAGCATCGCGGGAAGGGAAAGCCCGGGACATATTGTTACCCAAGCTGACGGTATCCTGAGACAAGCTTACTCAGGTTGACAGTGTGGTGCTGATTGTTCGGTTCTGAAAGAGCTTTATCTGGTAGCGATGTGATGGAAGACGCCGTCAGGAAGCACTCGATGCGGCACCGGTACTATGATAGTATTACTTAGGTAAGGTGCGGTTGCTTCGATTGGACCGGAGCCGAACGTGGTAAGCGTGCCGCTAGCAGATGGCAAAGCTTCGGGCTGCAAGGCGACTCGCTCTCTTACTTTCATGTTGTGCCCTTTACGTAGTTTGTCCTTCTGATGCACCTTCATCATGCATCGCCCGGGTCACTGCCGTACCTGCAACGCATCCGAGCTTTTGATCAACCTGATGCTCTAGGCCGGGAGGGCTGAATGGCAGATCATGATAGCCACTGCAAGAAGTCCTCGTCCGTTGACAGCCCCCATGGAGACTCTACCACGAATCGTGACCATGATCAGGACTAGTGGAGCACCCAATTTGTGTGACAACACTACTACGTTTGGGCTTTTGCGATACGTCTGATCATGTATTATGCATAGGAAAGGAGGGAGAGAAGTGACAGGCGTTGACCTTGCTTCACTCGGCACGCTCGGTTGAGATCGGTTCCAAGCCATCAGGTCGCATAAGGAGAGCATGAAGTACGCAAGAGAAACCGGGTCACCAGAACTTGAGCTTCTTGGTGGAGGCAGGCCAAGGTCGATGAAGTACCCTTCGAGCCAGGGATGTAGGAGGGAAATGGTCATTGACGACGGGAGCGTGACGGATTACGCCATTCAGATTCAGGCCATGGGTGCTGCGCAGCGGTGGCTAGACCCAGAAGACGCATGAGACGGGCCAGAATATATTCTTGAGGAATGCTGGCTGTTCAGTATGTTGACCAATGCGTTCGGGCCTGAGCAGCTTACTGGCTGGGATGGAAAGAAGAAATGAGGATTACTTTGCATAAAGGTACCGGGTTCGGACGAGGTAGAGAGTGAGGGGCAGGGGATGACACGGCAGATTGTGGAGAAGATTGTAGGTGAGAGCTAGTGCCTGAAATTGGGACATGGCTTCGCGGCGAAATTGTCGGTGGTGATACGCACAGAATGTTATGGCGGAAGCATACGGGGAGTGATTGCGCTGAGCGAATCTATGCGGGTTGGATGAGGTAGGCGGAGTCGAATTGTCGGCAGAACGAACCTCCGAAACCTTTGGAGATACCAGTATATGAGCCTGTGATGGTAGGGAGGATGAGTGAGTACCTGTGGATACGGGAGGAGAGCCGCGAGCGAAAAGGCAGAACGACAACAAACTAGCGGTACTTGGTGGTACAGTTGATGGTGTGAACTTGTTCCGAAGAAGACGTTAAGGGTACTGAAGGGAGTGGTAGCACACAGTTACATCTTGAGCACAGCGATCGTCGAAAACCTACGCACCTTCGCGGCCACGACACGGCACTTGACTTGAGTCCAATCGAGTGCGGTGGAGCATACCAATTCGCTATCCTTGACGTCATCTCCGACACAGCAAATATCAATACCCTCACTGCGGCAGCAGCACGGTATCAACTCTCAGAATATCCCTAATGCTAACGGTATTATTTCGGACAGAATCTAGTCTGCTTGCAGCAATAAGTATTTGCATCACGTTACCCTCGGACACTCAGGACGACCTTCAGCCGGCAACAATTAGCAGGAAATAGACCACAACTATCCTTCAGACGATCCTGGGGAGCCCTACGGCTACTGCCAGAAACACCTCCTCATAAGCAGATAGCCAGCAGATCTCTCGCCAGAATGTCACAAAATCAACCTACCATCCTCGACCACAAGACAGGTCCCCTAGGCTATGGGTTGATGGGCCTAACATGGCGTCCTCAGCCTCCGTCTTTCGAAGACTCGATTCCAGTGATGAAGCGTGCCCTTGAGCTCGGTGCAGACAACTGGAATGGAGGAGAATTCTATGGTGAGTCTTCTGGATCAGATCGAGTCCACTGGTCAATCGGCTGGTGTCTCATTTAACTCTCCCTACCCCATTATCGAAGCAATATCTGTCGCACGAGCAAACTGACGAACGTAACCAATCACAGGACCCCCTGACCGAAACAGCATGCACCTCCTAAAGGAATACTTTACCCAGTATCCCGACGATGCCGACAGAGTTATCCTGTGTATCAAAGGTGGCGGTCTGCCCGACGGCACACCAATGCCAGAGTCGTCGCCCGAGAACATCCACAGATCAGTCGACACCTGCCTGGACCACCTCAAAGATACGTCCAAGAAGACAATCGACATCTTCGAATGCGCGCGAGTCGACCCAAAACGCGGCAACGAGCAAGCACTCGAAGTCCTCGCCGAATACGTCAAAGCTGGGAAACTAGGAGGCATCGGTCTCTCCGAGGTATCCGCCAAGACCATCCGCGCCTCCCAAAAAAAGGTCAAGGAGCTCGGTTTGCCTGGTGTCACCAGCGTTGAAATTGAGCTTTCTTTATGGACGCCAGATGTGCTGTACAACGGCATTCTCGCTGCGTGCGCGGAGGAGAATATCCCTGTATTCGCCTATTCGCCGCTCGCGAGGGGCGCGTTAAGCGATAAGCCCATTCGCAAAACCTCGGATCTCCCTGAGGGCGATATGCGGCGTCACTTACCGAAATATCAGGATGATGTGTTAGCAGTCAACAACCAGATCACGGATGCCGCTTCGGAAATCGCGAAGAATCACGGTTCGACAACAGCTCAGATCGCAATTGCCTGGGTTCGAGGTCAGAGCGGCAGGACCAGAATTGTGGAGCTAGAAGATGGGAGTAAGAAGGAAATGAAAATGCCGACTGTCATTCCGATACCAGGCGCAAGCTCAATTAAGAGGGTGGAGGAAAATTCGAAGGATGTAGTCCTTTCTGAAGAGGAGCTCAAGAAGCTGGACGAGTTGGTGGAGAAGTTCCCGACGAAGGGCGATCGGTATCACGAGGGTGGGATGAAAGTTGTGAACGGTTGATCGAAGGTCTAACTCTCGATGAGTTTGCGTTACGAGCTAGCTACCAGTCTTGCGCTGTAGTGGGCAGACCGGTGCTTCCCCTGCCTTCTCCTATCCTTCTCGCGCAGTGCTATGCTGGTCATACGTCTCCTGTCTGGCGCCCTGTCTCTTCGTTGGCTCACCCCTTTTCTTGGCGATCACGTCTAGACTGGCTCGATGGTGCTTCACGTATTTGTTCCTGGCCGTTTGCTCGGTGTAGAGAGAGTACACGGAGACACGATTATCCAGCAAGGTACGTGCCCAGGAGAGGAAGGCATGACTAATGCAAGGAAAGCGCAATGAGCCGGTTGAAGGACGGCACGCTCGACTTCACGGTTAGAATTGTAAGACGAACGTAACTCAAGAACTTGAAGGGACGACCCCTTGAAGGAGGAGCCAAGCTATGACCATCCACGTGATGTCACCGAAGCAAAGCGCTACCCGGATGCCAGCTAAAGGTGTACAGCTGCAGTACGGGAGGCAAACTCGTGTTATTGCCACGAAGGGCAAATATATGTAGAGTTGCACGAGAGTAAACGGTTACTATCAGATGTGAACTGGAGCAGGAAATGTGCTCAAGTTTTTCACGATCAGGAAGAAGACGGTCGCAGATGTAGAAGTACATTTCCCTGGGCTAGCGCATAGCTTTTCCGCAGCGACATCAGCTTTAGTGTTTGCAAAGAGGTGAGCGCATTTTCTTGCATATGTATCATCTCTAGGCATCAAGCCATGTCAAGAACTGGGGCGTGAAATAGCTGACGACAATGCCTGCACCTGCCCTCAGGATACCCTCTGTGCTCTCAAACGCCATAGTCTTCAAATCGAACACACCGGCCTTTGCACCAGCATGAATCATAGCATATTCACCTGAGACCTGATACGCAGCAACCGGCATATCCTTTGCGATATCCTTTGCGTCGGAAATGATATCCAGATAACTCGATGCAGGCTTGACCATGATGATATCCGCTCCTTCATCGATATCCCTCCTAATTGCTCGTCGTGCTAGACCACGACCACCAGGTGGTAGCTGATAGCATTTTCTGTCGCCGAAGCTCGGACACGAACCTGCAGCATCACGGAACGGGCCATACAAACAGCCTGAGAACTTGGCTGCGTATGACATGAGGTTGACTCGATGTGATATGCCCTCTTCGATCAGCTTGAGTTTGATAGCTCTGATGCGACCGTCATTCATGTCTGAGGGTGCGACGCAGTGTGCGCCTGCCTTTGCGTATGCCATAGCCACATCTGAGACTCGTTCTACTGACATGGCATTGTTCAAGGAACCGTCTTCGTACAGAATGCCACAGTGGCCATGAGATGTGTATTCGCACAAGCATACGTCCACCACGACGTAAAGCTGGGGCAGGGAACGCCTGATCAGTTGAATTGCTTGTAGGACTGGCCCCTCTGGATCATCGGCTGCGGTGCCTAACGCATCTTTCGCGCCTGGCGCCAGAGGCACGCCGAACAATATGACACTGCGCAAGCCTTGTTCAACTAGCGGTTGCAAGAAAGGCACGACTTGATTCAGCCCAAGGCGATTCTGGTTCGGTAAAGAGGGTATTGGGGTAAACTCGTCTGGGTTGTCGGTGACGAAGATAGGATATATCAGCATCGCTTTCGTAAGCTGTCTCTCTGCTTGCCATGCTCTCGACAGGGGATGGCTGTAACCTGCATGGAGTTGTGACTTGATATCTCCTGCTATGCTAACCGAGGTAGCCTGTGTGGATGTGTAGCTCCTTGCAAGCCCTGGTCGGGACACCGTTGACCGCGAGTCGTCCGAGTTCTTAGAGTCTTTGAACGACATATCCTTCACTAGGTTGGAGAAGGACATTTTGACAGAGTATCAGTGATGTGGCGCTTTGCGCCTAGTTGCAAGACTGAATACGCCGAGGTGCTCGTGTGTCGGTCTTTGAAATCCGGCGGTATTCACTGTCGTTAGAGAAAGCAAGGGGCAGGCTATCGTGAGTTGAATATATTGGTTGTGTCAAGCTGGCAACCTCAAGAAGATTGGAGGCAAGCACGATCAAAATATCTGGGAATTGACCACATTGGTAACTACTTCGGCGGTGGAATACTGCGAAGTCGCAGCTTACTTCCGCACTCTCAATGATTGGCAGTGACGCAATTTTACTCCGATATGGACGGTGTCTGATTGGTTCGTCCCCGCCCCCATGAGCTCACATTCAGCCCAACCACTCCCCCTTACTTAAGACCATGAAGCACATCTTCAGCGCCTGAAACTCTGCTTGTTAATTGCACACAAAAGCAGTTCACTCGGAAACAGGAACAAACTTTTTCTGACAATGTCTGCCTACGAAGATAAGATCACGCAGTGTGAGCAGCTGCTGGACTATCAGTTCACGAACAAAATGTTGTGCCTTGAGGCCCTGCAGACTTCAGGAAATCCTCTGTTGTGGGACAAACAACTCCGAGTAATACGAAAGAATGAGAATCTAGCGGTGCTTGGTGACGTGTTAATGAAAGCGCATCTTTGCAAGCGCTGGTACAGCACTGGACGTGCCAAAGGTAAGGAGTTGGGCCAGCCGCAACGGGTGTCAAGTTGATCTTCCCAGGACAATGGACTGTGGCGGAACAATCCATCATCAACAACAAAAACCTGTCGAAGGTTGGATTTACCGTCGGTCTTGACGCTTGTGTCATTCTCAACCAGGGAACGGCCACTGTGACCGACAAAACCATGGCTACGACCATGGAGGCGCTTATTGCGGCGACCTTCTGTGATGGAGGGGAGAATGCTTTAGAGAAGCTTCTGGAAACTCTGGGTCTTGACCACGAGTACTTGAAACAGGTAACGTTGACCATCTATTTACTTTCTCAAAGAACAGGTGCGACGCACGCTGTGTTAGCTAATTATGTCTCTAGACCATGATGCAAGGGCCGGCCGAGTTCGTCGAGGAGGGGCCAGGCCATCGCTGCCATTACAGCCGTCCATGTCTTGTTCTTCGAGGCAGTCCTCGGTTCATAAGGCACGGACGGCTGTCATGGCAGCCCGGTTTGGCCCCTTCTCGACGAACTCGGCCGGCCCTTGCATCCGGTGGTCCTCCTATCTATTCGTGCTGCATCAAGATTCCAGAACCACCGACTCGACTCGACCCGACGCCCAGCGCGATACAGCACGAATAGGTAGGATTGACTCGTCGATGGAAAGTCGGACGGTTCCGAGGCCGATGAGCAACCTTCTGACGGCTGGATTAGGCTTGAACGAAGCGACCGATGGCTCACCCGAGTGCAAGACCACGTGACAAGGTCGGCATGGAAGCTGTCTTTCAACAGGCAGAGCTCCTGGGGCCCAAGATGTGACAGTTGGGAAGCTGCATTCAACATGTAGTTGAGAACGGATGGTGACTCTTCAACAGAACCCATGCCTCACAGTGCAGTGAGAGGGTTGCACTCAACCTGCGACGATCGACTGGGGTACACTCTTTAGCGTCGATATTACAACGGTTTGCGATAGCAGACCGAGCCATCTTCTAACTTTTTTGATGAGCGTATCTTCTTGAGGGGCTGGATTTGTAGCCGCATATGCTTGTTGATGCGACTGGACCATTTTCTGGGCATGATACACCTTGCTCCAAAGCACTGTACGGGTCGCAAATCGTTCGACCTTTACCACTCGGTTGATCCTTCGATCCTCACCATTCGACCCTGAAGACTTCATTCCGCAGTCTCAGTCCGTGGTGGAACGTGTTTTTGCGACGTGACGGGCCCCTCGTGGCCAGCATCAGCATGTTCCAGTCTGCCTAAAAGCAGCCCGTGGCCCTTTCACCCTGAGTTAATGCCGCGCCGTTGGCATCATGAACATTCCTCTCCACATGTTGCTGCTGTTTGGGAAGACCCCTTTTCTCCATGCCCGTTCAGAGGTCTCCAATCATTGAGAATGCGGCCTGTAACTTCTATGTAGGCCTCAGACATCGTCGATCGAAAAGGGGGAAAGAGCTGGTCACGTTCGATACATCTCGCTTGAACGTTGGATAAGAGGCTGGGGCTTTTGAGAGGTGGCATGACATTGAATTTGAAGGCTCATTATCGGCTACCTTAGCGGTAGGCGTACTGAGCATAGTTCAGCTTGTAACAGTAAAACGATCTATTGTCGAAACAGGCTGATATGATATCCATCAACCAAGTAGCGGTGCGGTAACATATTTGCAGTGCCCGAAGACTCGATCGGATAACTTGAACTAAAACTTGAGCGGCTAAGACACACCTAGCCCCGACCTGCAACGCCGCCGATACGGTTCACAGACTACCCAAAAATGCAAAAAAAAATTGTTGTGTAACTTGTCGACTGAGGGATTTGTTAGCATTGGATTCAAGTTTAATGGACCGGCGAGTTACTAACCACCAACAGGACTTGAACCTGTGCGGGCGAACCCATGTGATTTCTAGTCACACGCCTTAACCACTCGGCCATCTGAAGACATTATTAGCGTTTGTTATACACCTAATGAGGCGTTGTAACATACAGTGTCTGTGCTGATTTGTGGCAAAAGTTGTGGCTACAAATAACGTATAGATTTCCATTGGCGACATCCGACAGCGCTTGGGCAGTAACGCTTCCCGCTACGGGCGGGGCTTGGTGCCGGACACCCTCAGCATGTGATCAGGGGACGCTTAGCAGAGCCCGCAGACATTGGCAAGCCGCTCATTATTCGATCTCCTTTCTTTCTGATGGCATAGCAACCAAACCCACGAATAAATAAGACAGCAATTACATTCGGCACCGCCCGCCAACTAGATTGGGAAGAAGAGTGGAAAAGAATCAGCATCATGCCAATGGCTGATACCTCACAATCTATGTCCTGCATGGCCACTGACCTGGAGCTGTTGACATGATAGTTGGCAGAAAGGTCGACCGCGTGCTTGAAGCACTGTGTGCTCACTGCTCAGGCTAGCTTCGAGCTCAGTGCGAAGATGCGACGGAGCATAAGCGTTACTTGTAGAGTGCCTGCTAGAAGCATCGTAGACTAAACCACTCTAAACCCAGCGAGCTCTAAGACTGAGAAGCAAGATTGAGGAGTGGAGCAGCATTGCTGTTTCATACTTTACCTTACCATTCTTCTTCTGCCATACTACAGTGCACGGACTAATAGTTATATAAAACCACGATGGCCATCCACATCAATGCCCTTCTACGAGGGGCTCCCCGCAGTTATATCCTTGCTTTCTTCTTTATTTTTCATTTCTCATTCTTCCATCAGAATAGCCATCGAGCACTCACACGAATTCGCAATATCATCGTCATCTAGAAGTATACCGCAACAACGGCAGTGGGCTATGCCTGAGGGTTTCACCTGACGAGCTTTCACGTTAGCATGACGTTCGTAGAAGCCTTGCGACCGTTTCGAAAATGGTGGCTTGACCGTATCCTTATTACGGTAGCTAGGATCTTAGATTTACAGCTGCGCCAGCTCTTAATTAGGCTAGTGCGTAGCACTTCCCTGCTTAATCCACCTAAGCTCTTCTCCTTCTCCCCCAATCGGTTAGTGATCGTCTCGGCATCGGTTCTTCATGAAGATCGTCCGTGATTGTCTCGCATTCAAGTTGCCGGCGTCGTGCTGCATCCTTGTTGTCAGGGCCGCGTAAAACCTGCGTGACGACTCGCTTCCCTGGATTCATCTAAATTTTCTTGCTGAAGCAACTACTCACACCGGGTACCACGAGAAGGTGTGATTCCATCGTCCGGATTAAATCAAACCATCAAATCCCTTTTTGCTGCGAGAGGGCCCCTTCGTTGATTGCAATATGTGGTGGTATAATGGGTCTTCCAAAGCGTGCATTAGCAGTGCTGCAACCACTATGGAACCTACCTACATGAGCTAACGAATCACATATAAGCGCTCTATAGAATGCAGGCCAACTTAAGCAATTTTAGGAGTAAGCCGGTTCCTGGTACCGCACGCATGTCAACGTTAGGACCCATGACCGTGGGCCCATTATTCCACCGCTGCTTAAGATCAGCGAACCTCCTGTACTACGATACTCTCGACCTTTCGTCTGCATCCACGTACCATCATAGCTTGGAACTTTAAACTAGCCCAAACTTACTTTTTGCACGTAGTCTTCGAAAGATAAATTTCGGCCAGCTTAAAGTTCCAGGTTGTGATGTATCTCAGGTACCTTACATCGATGAAACGTGAGTCAACGCAACATTCAAATGAACCCGTTCCATACGATCGACCCGAACCTGACTAAGCCTGACGGTTCGGTCCTACGAATTCTGCTTGAGAACGTGCAAACCCTCCGCGCACGCTCAACCCTGGAGCTTGAAAGCAACAATGATGACGGCTATTGTTCACAATCATCCGAAGACAAGATTCCAGATGCTAAGCAAAGCCCGGATCAGGGTGAGCTTGACTTCCGTTCAGGTCGGGACTTTCAAAGCTGATGTTCTGCAGATAAGCAGACTGAACAAGGCGACGGAAAAGTCATCGACCATTTGCGCGCATTAAACGACCCGAAGGACAGTGAATTCATCCCCATTGTTTTCCTGTCCTGGGACCTCGAAGACTTAGCAAATACGCCGATAGTATTTCGAGTCTTGCTTCAATGTTATGTTGGATGGGCGAAGACCATCGTTCGTAATGAAGTCGATGTGGTTATGCTCACGCACCTCCTGCTATATCTTTTCACCTCGGTGCCGAGCGCCATCTACCTCTACCGGCATTTCTCGCTGATTCATGGTTTCTTGCACACGATTGTGCATGTCTGGTACGCAGGATCATACACTCTCATGATGCATCAACATATTCACATGCGAGGCGTGTTGGCAAAAAGATATGCGTGGCTGGATCACTCCTTTCCTTACATCACTGATCCGTTGATGGGACACACCTGGAACTCATACTATTTCCACCATGTCAAGCACCATCACATCGAAGGCAACGGACCGAATGATCTTTCTTCCACCATTCGTTACCAGCGTGACAGTCCCTGGGACTTCACCCGTTATGTTGCGAGGTTCTTCTTTTTGGTATGGTTGGAGCTGCCACTTTACTTTCTACGTCAACACAAAACCACGATGGCGTTCAAAGTTGCTGCCTCTGAACTGGGAAGCTATCTCTTCCTATATCTGATGGCCACCAGGGTAAATTTCTACGCAACAATTTTTGTCCTTTTGCTACCTCTATTCGTGATGCGGGTTGGATTGATGGTTGGCAATTGGGGGCAGCATGCTTTCGTCGACGACGTCGAACCAGATTCTGAATTTCGGTCGAGCATCACTTTAGTTGATGTTGCGAGCAATCGGTATTGCTTCAATGACGGCTACCACACCTCTCATCACCTCAATCCAAGAAGACATTGGCGCGAGCATCCTGTCTCTTTCCTGCAGCAGAGACAGATCTATGCGAAGGAATCTGCCCTGGTGTTCTGCAACATTGATTACCTGATGATCACTGTGAAACTGCTCCAAAAGGATTACAACTACCTTGCTAGATGCTTGGTTCCCATAGGTATCCAGATTGGGATGAGCATCGAAGCAATTGCAGCACTCCTGGAGACCAAAACTCGGCGTTTCACCGAAGACGAGATTTGCGCCAAGTTTAAGCACTATTAGCGCATCCTGGTGTTGTCTGGCCCATTGCTGGAATCGCCGCTGTGAGAGAAATGCTCGTCAGTAGCATGACTTCTGTCTGTCTACAATGGCCAATATCTGTGCGAGGGGCACGACGGCATCTGAACGTCAAACAGGACTGGCAACCATAGTCATGACAACCTAAGACTGAAGTTGGTGTCTGCATCTGCAACACAACCGCCGCCCTCGCGTGGTTGTAATCCGTTGTGGGTTATGACACCTTAGCGAAGAAGGAGCACCCGCGTGTGTACCTTCATCATACTGCCGTGGTCGAGGACCGTGGCTGTGTATGCAACGAGATGCTCGGGTCCATGTGACGTTTACCATGCTTGCGCATATCACGTGGGAGTCCCCCCTTATCAGCCAGATACTCCAAATATGAAGCAGCCAATGCACATAGCTGACGCTATAGTCATGAGTCACTGCCGCTATCCCTCAGTGTCACTGGTTCAGATGTGCAGGGCGTGATTTTTGATACTTGTCGGGCCACACATACCAAAGAAGACGTCTTGCAGTGTGCTATACTCGTCTCAGAAGGAAAATGCGCTTGCGCGGACGGGTCGAGGCTGCCAGTGCTCACCATCACAGGCTGGAAACTTAGACTCCTCGAAATTAAATTCTTGGATGTACTATAACTGACTCAATATACCGTCACCGGGTTAAAATGCCCACCGGTGAAGGTAGAATAAGTTCTGGTCGCTAAGGAACATCCACAACTGTACACTGCGATCACGCACAATATCTCCCTCCAGATACCATTTATCGGCCCCTGCAGGCCGTACGTAAGTGATGGAAAGATCGCATAGTCTACAAGCTGCCCTCCTCTTTGATGCGTATAGCGGCCACCTGGAACATGCTGGTAACCAATCTACGCTCCCGTCCCATAGGGTTTTCCGAGAAAGGGGTCCGATCAAGAGCTAGAAAATATCAAGTACATTGAGTCCATGATGGAAGCATTTCAAGAGTAAGGAATTCTGCTGTCGGACGGGAGAGTCCGTCCAGAAGATTATAAGATCCTCAAGGAAGCTAGTCGCGCTCAGAAGACCAGATGTATGCCGCTCGCAACCAATGGAGATAAGGGTATGATCATGGAGAGGACGTGGCCATGGCAAGACTGGCCAGAGTGGTTGGAGACCAATCTGAAACAGCAAAACGGAAGCTAGACGACAGGTTGGTATTGGTCGGATCTCAACACCTCAAGCACGCACTCCAACGACCGTGGTCTTCGCATGAACGCTTATTCTCTAGTTGTAGGGTTAAGTTGAATCGTTCATTGCGATCGACCAAAGCTGGAGAACGGGCTCTATACCGCAAAGGACGGTAGTAAACGTCTCAGGCCGAGCACTGTTTTATGCCTGGGATGAAGTATCAGCAAAATCTTATACTAGTTGGCTACCTTGAACAGAATGCCGTACAGGCGGGGTTCACTGTTTACTACAACATGCATTGTTGACGTGGCTAGCACGCTTCAAATAAGTATTTCTAGCCAATTGAGTGGTCCTGCCACCTAGCACCAGATTCGCCTTTTGACCTTGCTTTGTCCTCTTATCTACTTTAACTATCGTCGTCTACCCTTCCTGCGATGTCGTGTCTTCCTGAAGGGTCGAGAACAGTGTGACCAAGTGTCTGTCAGCTCTGGGTCGCTCTGCCTAATCCAACATGCTCTGTTCTTGCTTGCGCCCAGCGATGAGTCCTGGTCGGCTGACCGGAGTAGTAGTGATGATAAGAACGACCAGAAACTATAGATGTGGAGGAAGGAATGACCGAATTGTAGCTCGAGGACGTAAAGGTCTGGTTGAATTTTGGGGCATTCATCAGCCCACTCCCCACGAGGACTGTCCATCATGCCGTTGAATGAAGCGCGCTAACCTGCGACACCCCGCGGTGGCCATGGATGGCTTGTGGTTGTATAGATATTTTGTACTTTGCTGAAGCAGTGACAGATGTTTATTCTCAGTGGTGAAACATGCCAGTCGTTATTTGTATCGTGTCGTAGCAGAGCCAAGAAGACGTCCTTTAGGAACATGTCTGGATTGGTGCGTGTGAGTTAGTGAGGAAAGAGGAACTATCGAGCAGGGCGTTCCTGATGTTCTTATAGTCCTTCATGATGGCAAACTTTCGTACGTGAAGTAAGACCATGCAGAAACACTCTGCTATCGTTTCCTTCGATGAAGGGTCAACGAGAATCTGCTCAAGACTGATAACACTCTTCTGTTTGTTCGCAGACGCAGTAAGACCGTCCGAGATTCCGGCATACCAATCCTCGGTGTGTCAATAGGAGTACTCGAGGCTGAAACATTGGAGCACAAGTACATCCAATGTCCCATGGTAAACTAGCCGTACACAAAGCATCGACAACCGACACAATCGACACCATCGATCCGACTAGCTTCCCAATCACTTCGTGAGGTTGCAACGGCACACTAGCACAAGCACTCAACAGATGTCTGAAGTGTGTCCCGTGCTCGTTGTATCGGTGATCACACCACGTGGACATTGTCCTCGATAAGCTCAATCAGAGACTTTTGACGCTGTAGCCGTCGAACCTTGGTCAGTTGGCTTCTCTTGTCTCTTGTATTTGTCCCAGGCAGCTCCGACTTTCTTGTGATCTTCCAGTCCAATCTCGACGGGCGTCCTCGGCGTACGTTGCTCTTCTCTTGGTAGCTGCCCAGGAGCATTTGCTTGGTTCGCACCCATTTGCTCTGACTCCTTCTTTTGCTCCGGACGAGCATCCCGGAAGAGCTCATAGCCTCTAGTGCCTTGGATCTGCTCAACCACACCATGTCTCCTCAAGCTCTCTTTCCTCATATCGACCTGACCACCATCTGCTTCTCGGTGAAGTTGTGCATTACGTTTGGCGGCCCGAATTGAGGTCACAGAGTACGCATAGAGGATGATCGCCATACACACGGCTGCTATTGGTGCTGTAGCTTTCTGCAATGGTCAGCCACAGCTCGGGGCCCGTAAGTTAGACTTACTCGTGGGTTGAAGGCACCGCCGGCGTGTCGAGGCACCTTAGAATGTGAATCTTTGTGAGACATTGTAGGTGTTGGTCATACAGGACAGACGTCTCAGATCCAATGGGCATGAAAGGAACAGCATGAGGTGTAGAAGTGGTGTTGGCCATCCAATCCTGAGAGCGCTCATTGGCTGACAGTGGCCCGTACCTGCAGATTCTAGTGTCAGATCAGACCATCTGCTTGCCTTGCCCCGCTAAAGCTTAAATTGTTCTACGCTCCGGGGCCTTCAACCACCTGTCGGTGCTTTGCTCGATTCATCATGCTGATGACCACAGCCCGGGCTGAGACTTGGAATGGGATGCCTAGCGAACCAGACGACGATGATCACAAATAGAAGTGACGTAGCCGAAGATAGCTTATACGAAATAAGAACGCCATCCTGCCAACAAACAGCGTCATCAGGTTCATCATTTCATTCCCTGAGGACTTCACACTGGCTTGCAAAACGTCCACGTTACCAACACTTACTACTGCCCCTCAACGAGGACCCTCGTCCAGTCAAACCTATTCCACCTCTTCCTAAATCCTTCCACCCTTTCCCTGTCCCCACCCCTGACCCACCTCCCCTGCCTCTTAAGCACTTCGGTCTCCACCCCCAGCATGCCCCCAACAACCTCCCTCGCAAAGAGATCACCCCGTGGCCACTTCTCCACCTCCTCAACCACATGTCCCAATCCCCCATCAAGACTAAACCACACATGAAAATACGGCATCTCCTTGGCCAATGCACGTCGGAACGCTGCTCGTCCGTCACCCTCTCGCGCCTTGCGTTCCGTGTCGATGATCTTCTTGTGTTGACTCCACTCGCTCTCCGCTGTGAGAAACGCTTCCTTCCAGAAGGCTGGCGCCGTCTCACCTACGCTTTGTGGGAGCGGGACCGCGACAATCGCAGCGTGCGGGTGACGGTGCGGAAATGCTGCGTTCTCGTAGAATAGCACATCTTGATCGCGGCTGTGATAGAATCGTGTGAGTGATTTCATAAAGTTTCTTATTTCCTCCCACTCGTCGTCGTCGCAATGGAGGGTGTTGGTGTGGTGCTGGAGCGGGACGATCATGGCCGTGTAGGGTGCGAGTTCTGGTTTGGTGGGGAGTGTGAGGTATGCCCGTGTGCCTAGACTCACGATTGGTGCGGTGGGGAGTTGATCGGATTGGTTTGGTGCGTCTTCGTGGTGGCAGAGCGGACAGCTCTCCAGGATTTTGTTCATCTTTTGGTATTCACTGATGGTCACGTTTCGGAGGTTGGCGTCTGACTTGTGGACTCGTTTTGACAGTTTTGTGGCGTTTTCATCGAGGTAGTCGAGGTCGTTATCGTATTTTCCGTCCTTGGCTATCCGTTCCGCGTATCGCTGAGCTTCACCGCCTGCTTGGGCACGTGTCCGGCGTTCCTCGGCTACCATATCTTCGATTGACATGTCTTCGTTCTCTACAACGTTACCTCTTTCGCGGCCACGGCGATCGGTGACGGATTTGACTTCGTTGCGTGGTGCCGAGGAAAGCATGCGGCTGTCCATGGCTGAGAGTTGGATGACGGTGGGATCGGCGGAAGTAGCACTTGCGAATGCTGCTTCGTATTGCTCTCGTAACTCAGCTGCAGCAGGATCCTTTTTGAGCTCAGCTTTCATGAGTTGAGCCTTCAACTTGTTGATTGCTGTTTGATCGGGCTTCGGCTGAGATGGAGCGGTGGGCGCTGGTGCAGAGACGTTGTCGAGGATACTGTCAAACTCATCGTCGCTGTCTTTGTCCTTGCTATGGTCGTGCGAGGACTTTACACCAGCATCGAGCTTTCTTTCCTGGAACAACTCACCACTGGGCTTCTCTTTGCCAATATAGTCCTTGCCGTAGGTATCCCGCCTGTCAAGCTCGATCTCTTCTTCTCGGGCGTCATCGTACTCCCTTAAGCTGCCGTACCTCTCCAATGCGGCTTCCTCGAGTGACCGGCCGCTTGCTTCTGCTTGTCTGTAGACCGCCTTCAGCCTCGTCATACGCCATGACGAACCAGCATCGCCGAACGTGTAGTCGACATCGTGCTGGGCTTCCTCGTTCTCTAATTGGTCGGACTCTTTACCGTCCTGTAGGTCTCTTAGGTGCTGGTTGAGCTCTTTCTCGTGTAGCTTCGTCTCGAATTCTTGACCAAGTGAGCCCTGCTTCGGCGGAGAGGCCTCCTTGCGCCTCCTTTGCACATAGTCAACATCAAGTGCTGAGGGTGCTTGCATCCATGAGTCGCGCTTTAGCTCTGAGGGGTCTTCAGCTGTTGGTGCTTCCCTGCTACCAGAGGGCCGCCGGTGCTTGTGATGTCGTTTCTCTTCTCGGTCCACCTTCTCGTTGCTGTCACGTCTTCTGCGCTTCGACCTGTGCTCGTCGTCATCGTGTGCGTGGTCCTTGCGCGAAGTGTGATGGTGATGGTGGTGTCGTTTGCGATCGTCTGGATCGCGGTGGGAATGTTTGTCGTGTCTGTCCTTGTCCCTGTGCCTCTCCTTCCTGTCTCTTTCGTCCTTGTCGGCTGCTAATTGCTTCTCAAAATCATCTAGACCATCATCCCAAGGCATCTTTGTTCTTGGTGAGTGTGTTGCTATATTCCGGAAGTTGGGAACATGGACATGTGCGTGGGGACTTTTTGCGTGAAAGTTGCGTCACTTTTGGCAGGCGCGTTTAACTCGGCCGTGACTCTTCCTTACAAAACCCTCCCATTCTCGATGTCCACGAACTGAGCACTCCTGTCTATACATTCGTGTAATACCCGCGGCATCTTCCTCAGTAACACTGTTGCCTCAGAGTTATATCAAGATGGCGCAGCAACCAGTCGCAGTAGTCTGCGTAGGTATGGCTGGCTCAGGCAAAACGACCTTCATGCAACGCATCAACAACTATCTCCACATAAACGAGAAGAAACCCTACGTGCTAAACCTCGACCCAGCGGTGCTCAATGTCCCCTTTGAAGCCAACATTGACATACGGGACAGCATCAATTACAAGGAGGTCATGAAGCAGTACAACCTGGGACCTAACGGCGGCATCCTCACATCTCTGAACCTGTTCGCGACCAAGATCGATCAGATAATAGGTCTGCTTGAGAAGCGCGCAAAGCCAGATGCCTCATCAAAAGCAGCACCACCTCAACACTTTTTGGTCGATACGCCCGGGCAGATAGAAGTCTTTGTCTGGTCAGCATCGGGCAGTATTCTTCTCGAGTCACTGGCATCGTCTTTTCCCACCGTGATCGCATACATTATTGACACGCCGAGAACGCATTCCTGCAGTACCTTCATGTCGAACATGCTCTATGCCTGCTCCATACTCTACAAGACAAAACTACCCATGATCTTGGTCTTCAACAAGACAGACGTTCAAGACGCAGATTTCGCTAAGGAGTGGATGACCAACTTCGAGAAATTCCAGGAGGCTCTACAGGACGAAGAGAGTAGGGGTGTCTTCGGTGGAGAAGGTTTCGGCGGCGGCAGCGGGTATATGTCAAGTCTGTTAAATAGCATGAGTCTGATGCTAGAGGAATTCTATTCACATCTAGAAATGGTCGGTGTTTCGAGTATGACTGGAGATGGCATCGATGAGTTCTTCGACGCTGTGGAGAGGAAGGCGGACGAGTTCAACCGGGACTACAAACCTGAGTTGGATAGGAGGATAAAGGAGAGGCAGCAGGAGAAGGAAGGCAAGAAGGGCGAGGACTTAGCCAGGGTGATGGAGGACATGAAAGTGGGTGAAAGCGCGAGGCCGAAGCATAAAGAGCGAATTGGTGGGGATGAAGACAACGACGAGGAGGAAGACGAGGATGAGAGGGAAGCGGACCAGTATGAAAACGTGAGGCCGGATGATGACGAGGCATTGCAACGTCGTTATGCTGAGGAATTGAAGCGACAGGGACTCCAGGTCAGCGAAAGTGATCAAAGTTTCGCAAGATATGTGGCACAGAATCGGCAGAATGTACCATGATGACGGCACGATCAGACTTATGAGAGCACGAGACTAGCATAGAGATACCCAGAATAGCGTTGCTTGCTTTGTTTTCTGCCAGTGCTATTAGAAATGCCTTCGCGTACTCAGCACCGCCCCAGACATTGCGGGAGAGAAATGGCACAAAATTTTGGTGCCTGGAAAAAATGGCAACAACTGAATTATTGACAAAAAGCAGTAGAGTAGCATCATCTCACGTGATATGATCCAAATCAGGTATCGCTCTTTCCTCGCCGTAATCTTGGCGGGCGCACGCTGGTCTCGAATTAGTCCTTCGAAGTCAACATTTGCGACGACATTATTGAGCAGCCACCCTCCACACATACATTGTCCTGCTGCTCAAGATGAAGTACATCTTCTCCGAAGAGTTGGTCGCCGTACCGGACGATGTCAAAGTCCACATCAGATCGCGAATCATTACAGTCGAGGGTCCAAGAGGTACGACAGCCCGCAACGTAAAGCACGAACAGCACAACCATCACCATGAGAGAGGGGCAGAGACCGTTTGGAATGAAACAGACTGACATGTCGGCACTGTAGGAAAATTGACGAAGGATCTCTCCCACATCGCCGTAACATTTTCCCTCCCCGAGGCCCAGATCAAGGGCAAGCAGGCAATCAAGATCGAAATCCACCACGGCTCCCGCAAGAATGTCGCTACCCTCCGAACCGTCAAGTCTATCATCGACAACCTGATCACCGGTGTGACCAGAGGCTACAAGTACAAGATGAGATATGTCTACGCTCACTTTCCCATCAACGTCAACATCGAGAAGAACGATGAGGGAACCCAGACTGTTGAGATTAGGTAGGCATATCCTCGCCAAGGAAAGACGTAGCATCCTGCAACCTGGAGCATGCGCGAGATGTTATGTGAGGATTTATGCTGACATGTGTCGACAGAAACTTCTTGGGTGAGAAACTGGTCCGACACGTCAAGATGGCACCAGGTGTCACAGTCGAGCCATCGAAAGGTGTGAAGGATCAGCTCGAGCTGTCGGGCGAATCCCTCGAGAACGTTTCACAGTCCGCCGCCGATATCCAGCAGATCTGCAGAGTAAGGAACAAGGATATCCGAAAGTTCTTGGACGGTCTGTACGTGAGTGAGAGGGGGCATATTTCTGAGGAGTAGATGGAAGGAGTTCGAAGTTGAACAGCACCAGAAGAGATCAATCGGTTGAAGAAGTATATGCTTGGTTCTCTGTGGATGTGCTGGGGAAGTCGATCTTGGAGAGCCACCCAAAAGCGCACCGCGTTCCTGCCGTGACGCTTACCAGTCAGTGACGGGCGATCTGATGAGCAGAGGGAACGGGTGGCAAGCATCTCCTTCTGCGCGAAGCGTGTCTCTGTGACATGCTTTGACGACCCTCAGAAATGCTATAAGCGCAAATCAAAGATATCAATGTTCGCACTACATTCCTTTGTCGGAAGGCTTGTGACTGACTGTGTCGCATCCTGGAGAATATCCAGCTTGTGATCCGACTAGATCACTGCTAAACCTCTGTCCAGCGGCCTCGCCTGGAAAAAGGATCCTGCACCGTCCAGCCATTGCAACATCCTCGATAGATGGGGGCGTATGACGAACACATTAGGACGCTGACATTTCATAGTTCCCATTCATTCGAGTGTTTCCCATGCATTACAAACATCACCATCGGTCCCTGCTGTACCGCTCACTGCTCTGCTTACCAACCAAGCTCGTTACTCATCAAAAGCGTTACTGACCACGCACACTATACCGTCTCTTCTACAGCCCATCTCCCCGATCTGATTGATTCTCCGTCAACATCTGGCCACGGGTGTCTATCCGTCTGTCCGTCCGTCGCCTCCCGCCTTGGAATCACCTTATCACCCGCATCACCAGCACCCGGAAGGCACGTCGACTACCGATCCAGTCTCAGCGCCCCATCGGTGAACGTAAGCTCGATGAATACCAGATGTTGTCCATGGCTTTTCCGCGCAAACAAGCCTGCAACACGCAGTTCAACACTCCATCAGCTGCTCTGTTCAAGCGTGCTGTGGCGGTTTTGCTCTGCAGCGCCCAAGCCGACTGTTCCACGCGAGGGGCTTGTACGGATTCTCCATCCAACTATTACGATGGACATGGACACATCGACGGTTCGGTTACAATGGAGAGATGAAGGCTTCAAGAGAGGGCGCTAGAGCAATACCCGTAGCAGTCAAGCCACCCCACCCGCCCAGCGAGCGAGATGTATGACTCGACTCGTCTCTGAACCCCAAACACAAACACAAACACAAACACAAACACAAACACAAACACAAACACAAACACAAACACAAACACAAACACAAACACAAACACAAACACAAACAAAACATCCATCCACACTCCCCTTCCTCTCCCATTGTTCGTCTCCCATTGTGCAGGAATAGTCCCCCGCCACCCAACAAAACAGCACTAACAAAGCAATCCATGGTCCGTGCGTGACCGCCCACCCACATATACCCATTCCACGTCTCGCCTTTGCTCCTCCGTTCCAGACGCCGAGCAGGAAAGTAATATACGCAAGCGTACAGGTACGCTGGGAAGGACAAAGCACATCTCTCGCCCCAACGGATTGCGCGCTCACGGTACATCACATCACATCACATCTGTAGCTGGACTACAGCGGACACTCGCGATGCTTGGCCTGGAGATTGTCGTTGGCGTGGTTGTGTACTGCCTGTCGGCGGTGTTGCTGGCTATGAAGGCTTAAATCGAGTCGAGTCGAGCCAAGCATGGAGCAGAGAGGTAAGTAAGGATATTCGGCTGCGGGTGGTGGCGGTCGTGACGGTGTATCGTCTGGTACGGTAAGAAGATCAGAATTAACCACAGTGTTGTCTTTCATGCGTTTGCAGTGTCTTGTTCCGTCTCAATGCTATCGCGCTCTATGTCATGGCGTGGATCATGATAGTTATTCTTGCCCAAGCGCGGACCTGTATCACATGTTCACTTTTGCGCTTTCGATCTTCCATTCGGGGCGTCAAACGTAGGTTCTGGTGTCGATTTGTCCGTCGTCACTTGCCGCTGAGCGCTGTTGTTGTGCTTAGGCGCTTGACGGCGGGACCAGAGCGGGCAGAGGCAAGCTTCCGGACCGGTCGAAGAGCGTGGCCATTATCGCCTGTTGGGCCTCGATATGCTAGCCATGCGGCACGTCTCGAATTAAACTCGAACGGAGTAGGACGGTAAACGTGATCGAGTAGTCGCTGCCTAAGTCGTCCTTATAGACTCGGCTTGTATGCTATGTCGACCGAGCACATCAGCTCCCACTACCAGTTCCATCCAGCAGTGGCCTCCTTTCCTCA
>Ga0210040_10000334_pt1 | contig 81893 bp, 58 predicted proteins | sample CryGeyCG12114_NA_FD_185462 | JGI IMG/M metagenome (GOLD analysis project Ga0210040, IMG submission 185462) | Groundwater microbial communities from aquifer - Crystal Geyser CG19_WC_8/21/14_NA (SPAdes) (version 2) | ecosystem: Environmental > Aquatic > Deep subsurface > Groundwater | place: USA...
CTGTTTTTCTTCTTTGCCCTCTCTGGCAAAGACTGGTTTAAACTCCTTCTCTTTTTATTATTTATTGCTCATTGCCAGACTTTTAGCTACTTCTCTCCAGCCCAAATTTTTCCTATTCCGCCCAACTTGTAGATAAACGGAGTAGTTCCGGTTATCTGCACTATGGATAGACAATATAGCTTATTTAACTTAGCTTTTACTATCGTTGCTTTATTCTCTTAAAGTACAAAGAAGAATACAGTTAATCAACTTGAACTTTTTCTTTTAGAAATTTTACTTAAATTTATGTAAAATATAAAGGCAGCCCATTTTGGGCTGCCTTTATGTATAAAGTAATTATTCTGGCGCAAACTATTGCATCACATCCACCAAATCCTGATAATAATCCAAGCCCAGGTGGGTAATCAAATCTTCCCCCATTAAATAGCGTAAGGTGTTTTGCAATTTAATCAATTGCTTAAATATATCGTGTTCCGGGCGCAGGTCGGGAGCAGTTTGCGGTGATTTAAAGTAAAAAGATAACCATTCTTGTATGCCTGACATACCGGCTCTTTTAGCCAAATCGCTGAATAAAGCCAGGTCTAGTACTAAAGGTGCGGCCAAAATAGAATCACGACACAGGAAATTGATTTTGATCTGCATCTGGTAACCTAACCAACCAAAAATATCAATATTATCCCAGCTTTCTTTGTTATCGCCGTGAGGCGGATAATAGTTAATGCGGACTTTGTGGTAAATTTCACCGTATAATTCTGGGTTGGTTTCAGGCTGCAGGATATCTTCCAGCACGCTCAACTTGGAAACTTCTTTCGTTTTGAAGTTATCGGGGTGGTCCAGTACGTAACCATCGCGGTTACCCAAAATATTAGAAGAAAACCAGCCTTTTATTCCTAAAGCGCGGGCTTGTAAGCCGGGTGCCAAAATGGTTTTCATTAAGGTTTGTCCGGTTTTAAAATCTTTGCCACCAATAGGCGTATTGGTTTGCTTCGCTAATTCTATTAAAGCCGGAATATCGCAGGTTAAGTTAGGCGCGCCGTTCATAAAAGGCACGCCCAGCTTAATGGCGGCATAGGCGTAAATCATGGAAGGGGCAATAGCCGGGTCGTTATTTTGCAAACCTTCTTCAAAACTTTCGATGGTTTCGTGTACCGCCGAAGGCTCCAGGTATATTTCGGTAGAGCCGCACCACACCATTACCAGGCGGGCGCAGTCGTTGGCTTCTTTAAAGTTTTCAATATCGTCTATTACCATCTTCGCCAAGTCGGCTTTGGTAGCAGCTTGTTTTATATGGTCGCCATCCAGGTTAGCGGCGTACGACCGGTCGAAAACCGCTTTCATGGGTTTGATGGCTTCCAGTTCGGACTTAACCGCGTGCAGCATCATGGGTTCCAGTACCTTGGCTTTCATGGCCGCTTCAAACACGTTATCGCTGTACACATCCCATCCGCCAAAAACAATATCGTTCAGGTCAGCCAACGGAACAAAATCTTTGATTTTAGGATAACGGTTTTCGGTTCTTTTTCCCAGGCGAATATTACCCATCTGGGTTAGAGAACCCACCGGTTGCGCCAAATCCTTTTTTACGGCGGCTACCCCGGCAATGAGCGTAGTGGCTACGGCCCCTAAACCAGGAGTTAAGATACCAAGCTTGCCGGTTGCTTTTTCTATAGAATTATGCATGTAAGTTGTGTTTAAGAATAATCAAAAGCGCTTTCATCTCTAAAATTCAGGCAAAATAGCCATTTTATTCCTTGTTTAACTTCTTTTGTCTTATTTATTTTAAAATTAATGATAAATAATAAAAGTAATAGTATTTGCATTGGCTTTTAGCCATTCTATTTTTATTCGGCGCAAAATAAGTTTTAACGGTTAAATTTTACTTTATCTTTGTTGGGTATATATTTTTTAAGCTAAAGCTGCACTAGTGCCAAAATTAAAGCTAAAGTGATTGAGTGAACCTAAAAAGTGTAGTAAGGTTTAATCACGCAATTAAGCATTCTAAAATACTACCGTATAGGTGAAATTAGCCGGCCGAAAAACTACCAATAATGTCTATCAAAAGACTATTACAATTATTAACCTTCCTTATTACAACTACCGTTTACGGGCAAAAAGCCGATAGTATCCGGTCACAGACGTTAACCGGGGTAACCATTACGGCTTATAAAGAAAAGCCGGTAAAACAAAGCGCGTTGCTCATAACGCCCTTGCCCCTGGATAGCCTCACCCGCTACGGCAACTACAATCTCACCGATTTGCTGGCCCGTACGCCGGGCGTAAATATGCTGAGTACCGGGGTGGCAATTGCCAAACCAGTTATCCGGGGATTGTACGGCAACCGCATTGTGGTTCTGCTGTCGGGTTTAAAGTTCGATAACCAGCAATGGCAGGAAGAACACGGTTTGGGCTTATCGGATATGGGCTTAGCGAAGGTAGAACTGGTAAAAGGGCCTCTGGCTGTTTTGTACGGTACCGAAGCCATGGGCGGGGTCATTAACCTAGTAGAAGAAACAGCGCCACCGGTTGGTACCAGCCAAAGCGATATTTCGGTCCGGCTCAACAGCAATACGATGGGAGGACTGGTGCAGGGCGGTTATAAAGCAAACTACGGGAATAAATGGTTTCGGATAAGAGCCGGCGTGGAGAATAATGCCGATTACACCGACGGCCAAAACCAACGGGTGCTCAACAGCCGCTTCGATGGTTATTACCTGAAATCTACTTATGGTTTTAAAAGAAAAAACTGGCTGTCGACGAATAACTTTATGAGTTCGTTTAACCGGTTTGGCTTTATATTTAATGATGTTTATACCTTTGTGCAGCCCGATAATCGGTGGAGCCGGCGCTTGAATGAAAATCCCGCGCATTTGGTTTTATTAAACACTTTATCATCAAACAACGATATTTTCTTTAGCGGTTCTAAACTTAATGTGAACCTGGGCGTGCAGTCTAACGAAAGAATGGAAAACGAAGGCGGCGGTGCCATTAGTTTAAACATGCACCTACTCACGTTTCAGTATTTGTTAAAATGGGAGAAAGCCTTATCAGCAAAAAGCCGGCTCATCCTGTCGAACCTGGCATCTTTTGAAGATAACACGAACTACGGGGCGCGGAAAATTGTGCCGGATGCCCGGATGCAGGAAAGCAATGTTTCGGCTTATTTAGAAACGAATTGGCAGAACAAAATTATCCTGGAAAATGGAGTTGGCGTGGGGGAGAAATGGATTAAAACTTATTTTACCGCCACCGTTAATGGCCCCGAAAAAGAAGTGCAGCCGTTTACTAAATTTTCGCCGTATTATAATGCCTTTACTGGCATCAGCCTGATACCTGCCGACAAGTTCAACTTTAAACTGAATGCCAGCACCGGCGTGCGGGTGCCCAACTTAGCCGAACTTTCTTCTAATGGCCTGCACGAAGGGGTTTTTACCTACGAAATCGGGAACCCCAACCTGAAAAACGAACAGAATCTGGCGGTTAACGGCCATGCCAATTTTACTACTAAAACCGTAGATGCCTGGGTAAGTCCGTTTTATAACCATTTTTTTAATTACGTTTATTTAAACCCGACTACCGAAGATTGGTTTGGGTTTCCGGTGTACCGTTATTTGCAGCAAGATGTAAACCAATACGGCGGCGAAGCAGCGGTGCAGGTAAAAGCTACGACTAAACTTTCGGTGGGCACCAATATTTCCGGCATGATTAGTAAAACCCGCAACGGTGCGTATACGCCTTTTACCCCGGCCGCTAAAATTTCACCCAACCTGCACTATACCTTGCCCTGGCGGCAAAACCAGTCGCTCCGGCTATTTACTACCGTAGATTATAATTTCCGGCAAAACAAAGTAGCCCCGAACGAAATTGCGACGCCCGCTTATTATCTATGGAATGTCGGTCTGAGCACGGTAGTACCCGGCAGAAACGGTAGCCTGCAAATAAACGTAACCGGTAATAATTTGCTCAACCGCGCTTACTACGATAACCTGTCGCGGTTTAAATACTTTGGTTTGTTAAATATCGGCCGCAATATCACGTTACAGCTAAAATATACCTTAAACAAAAACTTAAAAGCCTCATGAAAAACGTAAAACAGCTATTGGTACTAGTCTTGGTGAACTTGCTTTTTATTAGTTTAACTTCTTGTGAAAAAGATGAAGGATTGCTACCCGATATCAGTTTGAAAACAGGCGGTAATTACACTTCCACCGACGTTACGCTGCCCGCCGGCAGTGCCATTACCATTGGCATCAATGCCGCTAAAACCGAAGACAAAGATGTGCTGAAAAAGTTTAATATTTCCCAATCGGTTAACGGCGGAGCCACCACATCGGTATATAACCAGGATTTAAGCGGCAGCGAAGGAGATACTTTTTCCTATGATTATACGACCACCCTGGAAAACACGCCCGGCCAGGTAAACCGGTATATCTTTACCATCACCAACCGCGATGGCTTAACAAACCAGGTATCTGTGCAGGTGACCATTCAGTAAAAGCTAAATGGTAATTTCTAGCTAAACATTTTCCGGCCTCTGGCCGCTAAATATATATTTAGATTATTATTATTTCTGATTGTTTATAGCGGCCAGAGGCCGGAAGAAGTAGGCACGGGCGAGGACGCCCGCGCCAGATGCTGTGTGAAGCTAATTATTTCGGAAGTGTGCCTTTGAAATAGAATTTTCTACACGTTTAGCTCACCCGTGTGATTAACTACCAGAATCTGCGCCGTCTCTTCAAAAATCTGGAGAACACTTACCGATGCGGGGCTGATTTCCAAACGCTGAAACATATCCAGATGAATGCCGGCATAATACGCCACGGCGGCTTTAATTAAGTCGGAATGGCTGACGATGGCAACGGTTTCCTGCGGGTGTTGTAAGCACAATTTCTGGAGTCCGGCTACAATTCTGGCTTGCGTTTCCAGCATGAGTTCGCCGCCGGGTATGCGTGTGGTGCTCCGGAACGAATTGAACAGTTTGAATTGCGAGTCCGGCTGCAGTTCGGCAAAAGTGCTGTTCGTCCAGTTACCGAAATCAATTTCCAGAAAATCTTCCTGGATAATGGTTTGGAGTTTGAGTTTTTCGGCAATGGGGGCGGCCGTTTGTACCGCCCGTTCCAGCGGGCTGCTGTAAATAGCAGTAATCGGCGATGCGGCCAGCCGTTGGGCCAGTTGTTGCGCCTGCGCTTGCCCTTCGGGGTTTAAATATACCCCCGGCGTTCGCCCGGAAAGGCGTTTGCCCACCGAATCGGTAATTGCATGGCGAATAAGAAGAATTTTGGTCATTATAGCTGGTTTCCTAAGTATTGCTGATTAAAGGGCTAAATTATATAAAGAATTAATATTTAGGTAATTATACTTGAAATGATAAGGATTATAAAATAGGTAAAGCTTTATAATAGAAGCGCTTATATTTTATCGGCTATCAATTTTTAATTTTAGTAAGTTATTAATTTTCTGATTTTCTTTATGTCCTTCCCAAAATAAATACCGTAATTTAGCCGAACTGTTGCGTTAAAAACCATCATTAACCCTGAAGATGCACTTTGGGGTGGTATTAAACGCAAACCGGCTAACTATATAGCTGGAACTAAAAATTTAAACTTAGCTAAACTCCAAACACTACTAAGTAGTTGGACTATTATAATTATACATTTAGCTTCACTAAAAAGAGTTGAAAAGCTTTCCTCCTATTTTAAGAGGGGCAGGGGTGGTAAAATGACATTTGATAGAAGTACATAATTATTTTCGTCCAATCACTTAGCTAAACTTATTCCGAAATAAATAAGCGTATTTGCAAAATATGAGTAAATTAAAAATTGCCGTTTTAACCTTTCATCGTTGTATAAATTATGGTAGTTACTGGCAGGCCCGTTGTTTGGCCGAAGGGCTGCAGGCGCGCGGCCACAATGCCGTTATTCTGGACCACGATTCGCAACGGGTAAACCAACTAGAGTGGACCTGTGCCTTTCAGCCGGTGCTGCCCACCGCGGTTCCGAAATCAGATTACCCGCTTTACCGGGAGAAAATCCTTAAGTTTTTCCGCCTTTTCGATTCGCTGCCCCTTTCTCCGCGTTTTCAGCTGGACAACCCGGCCGACATGCAAGAATACGATTTAGTAGTAGTAGGCAGCGACGAAGTGTGGAACTTATCGCATCCTTGGTTTGGCGGCTGCTCTATTTTTTACGGCGATAACGTGCGGGCACAAAAGCTGGTTTCGTATGCGGCCAGTTTCGGCAATTACGATGCTTCCTGGGGGTTAGACCCTGCCTGGACCGATAAACTGCGCAATTTTGATATGATTTCGGTGCGCGACGAAAACTCCCAAACCATTGTTAAAAACGCGTTGGGTTTTGTGCCCGAAATGGTGCTGGACCCTTGCTTACAGTTTCCCGTGCATCCGGATGAACGCCAGCCGGCGCAATTACAAAAACCGTACGCTGCCGTTTATGGCCATAATTTTACGGAATCTTTTGCCCGCGAAATCCGCCAATGGGCCGATAGCCGCAACTTACCGCTTATTAGTATTGGTTACCGCAACGATTGGGCCGACGAACAATGGCTCACCGCCGACCCGCACGATTTTGCGCATTTTATGGCGCAAGCCGAAGCAGTAGCGACTAACTTCTTTCATGGCTGCGTGTTTGCCCTGCGCAACGCCCGGCCTTTTGTGTGCGAAACCACGCCTTACCGGCGGTATAAACTGCAAGGTTTAATGGCGAAAATTGGCGGCGAAAAACACCTGCTTCCCGAAGGCACGTCGACGGATATTTATCGCGCCCGTTTAAATGAACCTTTAGACCCGGAAATTCTCCAAAAAATAGACCGCCTGCGCCAGACTTCCCACGCGTACCTGGACCGGGCGCTGAGTACCAAACAACTGCAACCCGCATGAGTAAATTGTTAAGTCCGAAAGATATTGTTCGTTCCGGCCTGTGTATTGGCTGCGGCAGTTGCGTGGCGCAGGCCAATTCTGCGGATACGCACATGGTGTTTGATGCCTACGGGCAACTAAAACCGCAAGGCCCTTCCGCGTGGTATCGCCACGACTCCGGAAGCTTTACCCGTACTTGTCCGTTTTCGCCGGGAGCCTGGAACGAAGACCAATTAGCCGCCGAACTTTATCCGACGCCTGCCCACCGAGACGCGGCCTTAGGTAGTTTCCAAACAGCTTACGTGGGGCACGTGGCCGAAGCAGATTTCCGGATGCAGGGCAGTTCCGGTGGTATGGTGAGCTGGGTAGCCGCCGAATTGCTGCGCAAAGGCTTAATCGACGGTGTAGCCCACGTAATAGCCACCGAAGAACCGCAAAATGAAGGCCGTTATTTTCGTTACCGGATTTCCCGAACCACCGCTGAAATTAGTGAAGGTGCCAAGTCGCGGTATTATCCCATTGAATTATCCGAAATTCTCCAGACAATTCGGGAAGTACCCGGCCGTTATGCGGTGGTGGGTATTCCCTGCTTTATCAAAGCCATCAACCTGTTACGCCGCGAAGACCCTATTTTCCGGGAACGCATCCGGTATACCTTAGGACTTTTTTGCGGCCACATGAAAAGCGCCCGGTTTGTAGAAAGCTTTGCGTGGCAGATGCAGGTGCCCGTAGAGCAAATTGAAAAGGTTGAATACCGGCAAAAAGATCCAACCCGTCCGGCTAACTGGTATAACGCCAAGCTTACATTGCGCGACGGCAGCAGCGTAAACCGGGATTGGTGGCATTTGGCAGACGGCGATTGGGGAGCCGGTTTTTACATGAATTCGGCGTGTAATTTTTGCGACGATGTAGTGGCCGAAACTGCTGATATTTCGTTTGGCGATGCCTGGGTAGAACCTTATTCTTCTGATGGTCGCGGCACTAACGTAGTAGTGGTGCGTTCGCCGGAGATTGAGAATATGGTAACAACTGCCATCCAGGAAGGTCGGCTACAACTAGAAGCAGTAAACGGCGAATTTGTCGCCCAGACGCAAGCGGCCGGTTTCCGGCAACGCCGCGAAGGACTGGCTTACCGGCTTACTTGGTCCCGGAAAGGCGTGCAGCCGCGCAAGCGCGTAGCTCCCGACTCTAAAACACCTACCCGGCAACGCAAACTCATTTACCGGATGCGTAATTTCATTACCCGGGGTAGCCACCGAGTTTTACGGTTCGCGCGCCTATTGCAAAAACCGCAGCTATACCTTCGTTGGGCCCGCATGGTCGCCTCAGTTTATCATGGATTGGCTTATCACCAGGGCAATTTTAGCGAAATGAAGAAGCGCTTTGTGCAGTTAAAAGGATAAAAAAGCAGCGGGTTTACCCGTTGCTTTTTTGTTTAAACAGCTGCTATTATTGCTCAAACTAACATTTGTAGAAGCACCAGCCGGAATATTGATAATTATTGAAGTTAAAGTATAGGAAACTAATACCAAACTGATGTAACATATGCCTTAAATACTTTTCAGTTATTTAGGCATATATTATTCACTACTGTTATTCAGTTACTAACATATGTTGATTAATACCGATGCTGCGTAATAGCAGTTGGTAGAAGTTTTCTTTTTATTACCTGAACTTCTCCAATTCCGCCTTTACCCGCTCCATTACACCTTCCCAGTTACCTGGGTGCTCCTGCCGGAAGAGACGCATGGTTGGATACCACGGGCTGTCGTCGCGGTTTTCCAGCCAGCGCCAGTCGGCTTCGGCATGCAGCAAGGTCCAGACCGGCACACCTAAGGCACCAGCCAAATGCGCGGGCATAGAATCAACCGAAATCATTAAATCTAAGCCCCGGATGACGCGGGCATATTCCAGAAGGTTAAACGCGCCGGGGTAAATACCAAATTCCTCCTGCCACCCGGCAATTTTTGCATCGGCTTGCAAGACATAAAACCGGATACCCGGAATTTCTGTTAAAGGAGTCAGAGCGGTAAACGGAATGGAACGGCGTTCATCCCAATCACCGGCTTTCCAAACCAGCCCTACAGAAAGTTGTTCGTTGTTAGGTGAAAGCAACAGCGGCTCTACGTGCAAATAAGGGACTTGGGTGGGTAGGTTGGCCAGCGTGGTGCGAAAGATATGCGGCAATTCCATTATTTCCACATCTATATCATACTCCAGTTCGGGCGTGCCGTCGTGCAAGGGTAAAAGCCGGTCGATACCCGATACGGTTTGTAAAAGCGGAAGAAGCGGCGCCTGTGCCCAGACAATTACTTCGGCGGCAATGGCTTTAACCAGCGGCATATACCGGATAAACTGAATGGTGTCGCCCAAACCGTGATAGCAGCGCACGAGCACGCGTTTTCCCTGTAGTGGTGTACCGTCCCAGATATACTGGAAGTGCCGGGGCAGGTGCCAGCACGGTTGGCCGGCCCGGGATTTCAAGTCCGCATCACTTTTTTCCCAAGCCTCCGCAAACGCACCCCGACGCATGTGGTACATCCACAAATCCGGAATATCTTCCTGAATTTTCTGGCTCATATTGTTAGTTGGCGCTGTGCTTGCGTTTGTTAAGTAACAAAACAAGCTCAATAATATATTTTAAAATATACAAAAAGTATCTCTCCTGTTTAAGGAGAAGCAATAGTAATCCCCTTAAGCTTTAATGTAGGTATTTATGCTCTGTCATATAGGTGAATAAACTAAAATTCATCAGGCATAACGGCGCATCATGGTTACGCAGAAATCGGCAAATTCCTCAATGTGCCGGGGCGGGCTGGTGTGGTGCGGCTGAATACCTTTTGCTTCGGGCGTAAAGCAAAACGTTGCGGTTACATCAAACGGTTCCAGCTTTTTCATCACGTGGTCGAACCATTTTTCGGCATCAGGACGTAGCCAATCGGCCCAGCTTAAGCCGGTGCGTAAACGTTTTACCCCCAAGCGCTGTAACCACTCAATGGCGGCGTCCAGCCGATGGTCTTCGAAATGAAACCACTGGCAAATTCCCATTTCGGGGGTATAATCGGCAAATTGTTCACAGGCCAATTTGGGTGAGCCGTCTTCGCGCAGCAAGCCCATGTGAAAATGGCGGTAATACGACGAGCCTTCGGCTTCGCGGTGACGCGTAGTGGCTTCCCAGGCACTTGGCAAATCGTACAGGCTGTACCAGAAAATCCGGTCTACGCGGCCCATTAGCAATTCGGCGGTGCGGCGCAAACCAAATTCCTGCACTTCTTCGGCGCCAAAAGTAGAAATGCCCACTTCCGTTACCCAAACGGGCAAATCTGTAACGGCTTCTATTTCGGCAATTTTGTCGGGCCATTCGTGTATCGACCACAGGTTCCAGTCTAACGGAAAACCATGCACCGCAATGGCATTTAAATCATCCAGGGTGCCGTAGCTTTTTAATCTGTTAATAAAAGACGGGTCAATCGGGGAGATACCACCCAGTACGCGCAAGATATCCGGTTTTTCTGCTTTTACGGCTTGGGCCGCTAATTTCACCATTTCAGCGTAAGTCCGCCATTCAGGGTCAATCTCAAAAGCCCAGTGCGATTTGTTGTTGGGTTCGTTCCAGAATTTAACTGCTTCAATCATATTTTAAGTTGTGCTTATTTCTTTACTGGCGAAACGGCCCGGAGCTTATCGGACTGTTGCGTGCGGCGGCAAATATAAACTTCTTTTTCGGGATGGGCTTTAATTTTAACAAAGCATCGGGAAGCATTATTTCCAAACTGGTGAGATTCGGAACCAATCAGTTTTTGAGAGGTTAAACTCCATTATAGTTAATAAAATATTTCTCTGCCTTATTATTGACAGAACAATGCATTCCGGGAGTAATCTATAAAGCATGTAGTAAATTTCCGACCTGTGAGGGCACTGGCCGGGGAAGAGCATAGTAGCTACCCAATAAGAAATATTGTTTATTTTTATATAGGCTTGCAAAGAATTTATCACCGATTTCTTCTTCTTGGCACCTAGCCATTTTATTAGTTATTGTTACGCCTCATTTATTTTTATCTGTTCAATGGCTTGTTTACTCAAACCTGTCAATTGTATAATAGCATCAACTGGCAAACCCATTTTTAAAGCATTTTTTGCTACTTCCATATTCCTTGCTTCCATTCCTTTCTCTATTCCTTTTTCTATTCCCTCTAATAAACCTTCTTCTCTTGCCGTTTCCAGAGAGTTCTTCAGATCCCGATAGTATTTTAAACTGTCTTCGTAAGAGCGAACCTGGTCAGGCGTGAATTTGGCTATTTCAGCAGTTTCAAAAAGTTTTTCAAACACGCGTTCTCTAAGTTTATCAGGTACTTTGTCCAGCCTGTTGAGATTCCGGATAACATACAGCCACTTATCAAACCTGGTCACCAGTTCATCAACAGATTTGTTGAACTTGGGCATCTCCAGGTAGATGAAGGTGAGCTTATCATAGAAGACCTCTTTTGTTTCGGTATCGGTTAATTTAATGTCGTAGCGGAATTTACTATAGTCATGCTTGTCGTCATCAAATACAAAATCTAGAATGGCAATGGTGTAAACGGCTTTTAACTCATAGTTCCAGTCGGCACGTTTAGCTTGTTCGCGTATGGGAAAAGTGGAATAATAGACGGTGCGGTCTTTGAAGAAGTTCTGCTTGGTCTTTTGCAGTTCTACAATGAATTTTTCGCCTCTTTCATTTTCGCAATATAGGTCAAAGATGGCTTTTCTGTCCAGTTCACCAGTTCCTAAATGTTCACTTTTCAGGTAAGTTAAATCTTTTATTTCTCCTTGTTCTTCTTTTAAAAGTACGTTCAGGAAATCTAATAGCAGGTCTTTGTTAGGTTCTTCTCCGAACAGCTTCTTAAAACCGTAATCGGTAAACGGGTTTATATATCTTTCTATAAACTCAGCCATTGTTCATTTTTTATATCCAAAGATACTTATTTTTTACTTTGGCTGTTTTTGTTTTTAAATGAGGGGTAACGGGCCGTGGCTAAATAGCTTTATATTTAAACATTAAAATTTTTCTGAAAATCTGATTCATAAAAATTAATTTACAAACTGCTATATGGTTTGTAGTTTATTTTAAGTAAAAGGATTTTTAATTAACGCCAATTAACAGATAAACGTTATAATATTCGGTTATCTGCACTATATATGAAGTAGCACCTATCTTTTTTACCCCCTTAATTTCTTTTTCCAAATAGGGCAATTAGCTCCTTTATTGCTTTGCTAATATATAGTTATTTTATTAATTATTAAGCGTATTTGCTTTTTTCTACAAGCATTAAACAGCGGTTTTGCCATTCTGAATTAACTATTATTATTGTGTTTGAACCTGGAATAAAATCAGTGTTCAGTCATAAATCTCCTAAACCTGGTTACTGAGCGATAAAATCTAAGGTAGATAGCTATAAAAGCAAAGAGCTGCTCTATATTTAACAGAGCAGCTCTTTGTGTTTGGTAACTTTCAGAAATTAACGCCAGAGCGGGCGGGTTTCGCTGTTGATGATACCAAAAGGAATTACCAGCAAAATAATCAGAATGGCGATTAAGGTATAAATAAAGGCTTTTTTATGTTTTAGTACATCCGAAGAAGACTTCTTAGAAGCAATGCGGCCTACCTGAGCAATAATGGTACCTACCAAGGTGCCGGTAATATGTTCTACCGCCCAAAAGCGGGAGGAACTGTTTTTCATGGCGGCGCCAAAATCAGCAAATATTTGTTGGGTTACGGGGCTGTAAACAAAATATAAAAGTAAACCGGTTAAGGCCTGTAAATGCAGCAATCCGATAAAAATAGTAAAGCTAAGGTTATCGCCTTTGGTATAGGCCCGGCGGCCTTGCCAGCCGGTAAAGCTGCGGAATAAAACTATTAAAGCTAAAATTAAAACCAGCCAGCGGTTAATGGAGTGGAACTGAAGGAGAAAAGAATACATCGTTTAAATTTTTTATGAAACCATATCCGGATCAAATATAAGGTGTTTTTGCGGTTTGCTCCTTAAAAAAGAAGAAGAACGTTGAAGATAATATCTAAATAAGCTTTATACTAAATCTTGATAATAATCCGGCGCTGGTACATTATCCAGATCGGAATAAAGCATATAAGCACGAATAACAACGCCGCCAGCAGCGAAGCATTTTCAGGATTAAAGTAAGGCGTAAATAATATTTCGTTGAGGTACCGCAGCAAGCCCATGGATTTACCGGCCGGGCCTGTAACCTGAATCATATTGAAAATATCGGGTAATAAGCCCGCAATCACGTAAACCGTAATGGCATTCATGCCAAAGGCGGCAAAAGGTTTTATCCCGAACTGGTGGCCTTTAACATCGATAAACCAATAACAAATTCCTAAGCCAATAGCGGCCAGGCCAGCCGTGTAAAGCACGTACGAGCTGGTCCAGAGGGCTTTGTTTATTGGAAATACCAGGTTCCAGGCTAAACCGGCCAGCATGGCCAGGTTACCGTAAAGCAACAAACCGGTGGTTTTATGGGCGGCTTCGGTGGGTTGGCGCAGCCATTTACCGGCTAATACTCCGCTTAAACCCGTAACAATGGCGGGTAAAGTACTTAAAATACCTTCCGGGTCCCAGATTTTAGAACTCGCCCATAAGTGGCCCGGCAGTAATTTGTTGTCGAGCCAGGCGCCTAAATTGGTACTGGGCTCCAGGTTGGGTTGGCCTATGCCGGGCACCGGCACCAGTGTCATCAGACCCCAGTATAAAAGCAAGATAAATGCCATTACAAATAGCTGTACCCGGGTATTGGTTTTAAGGAAAATAATGCTGCTGAAGAGAAATACCACCGCAATGCGTTGGAGCACTCCCGGAATACGCAGGTTAACAAAATCAAAATCCGGAAATAAAGCCAGGAAAATACCAATGCCGAAAATAATAAGGCCACGCTTTATAATTCTTAAAATAGTTTTACTGTGAGTTGTTGAATCTGCTTTTTTACTGGATAAAGCATAAACAATAGATACGCCCACTATAAACAGGAAAAAAGGAAAAACCAAATCGGTGGGGGTACAGCCATCCCAGCGGGCGTGCCGCAACAGACTATAAATGTGGCCCCAGTCGCCGGGATTGTTTACCAGAATCATAGCGGCAACTGTTATACCCCGAAATACATCCAGGGAAAGCAGGCGAGCCGGGGCAGCCTGCACCATATTTTGGGCCATACTGAAAATAATTTACCTGACAATAAAAGAAGATGAAGGCGTAATTTATAAATGCTGGTGGTTAAATGTACATAAAGCCTTCACTTTTCTCAAACTCTTACCGCTCTAAAATTACTTTTGAAATAAAAACGGCTTGCAAATCATTTTACTTACAAGAGCAGGATTTCCTATCCTGTCCATCGAATTCTAATAGTTTAGTGTTAAGAGTAATAAATGTGAGGCTAAAATTAATTTAAACTAAACGAAAGCGTAAATAACCTACTATTAAATATCTATTCCTTTAATCACCCATTCATTAATTCTGTCATGGTACTTAATGGTCAGGTATTCGGGCAACAGAATTGAATGCAAGGGAATTATAAGCTTTCGAGTTGTTCCAACTGATCCTGGGCAGCGGTGTAGCCTAAAATTCTAGCTACTTTCAGATCGGTAATGGCAGCACTTAATTTTTTCTGTTTTACCCGTTCATTGGCTCTTAAATAATAAGCTTCGGCATTGTTCTGATTGCGCCGGATGGCCTGGTTAAAGATGGCAACGGCTTTGCGGCTTTGCCCTAAGTTGGCATATATCCGTCCCAATTCCACAAAGCCGTAAAAAGCTTTGGGATACATGCGGCGGGCAGTTTCGAAAGATGCCAGGGCCGCTTTGTCTTCCTTTAGCTGCTGCAGCACCATGCCGCGGTTATAATAGGCTTCGTAATTATACGGGTTCAGGTCCAGGCTTTTATTTAAATCCTGCAGGGCGCCTTCCAAATCCTGCATTTTTCTTTTGGCAAAGCTCCGGTTAAAATAATAGCGCTCTATTTTGGGTTTACGGGAGATTAACGTATCGTAAATAACTTTAGCGGCCTCGGGTTTCTGAATGGCAGTTAAAATAATGGCTTTATTGTTCAGGGCGTCGTTGTCTTTGGGGTTAAGGGCCAAAGTCTTATCCAAGTCCACCAAGGACCTGTCCACTTCTCCCATTTGCAGGTGAAGCGTGCCTCGGTTAAAATAAGCCGCCGTATAGTTAGGATTAATGCGGATAGCCTGGCTAAAATCTTTTATTGCACCATCCTGATCCAGTAAGGCCATTTTAACGAAAGCCCGGAAATTATAAGCACTGTCGAAGTCAGGTTTTATTTCAATGGCTTTATTCAGGGTTTTCAACGCTGATTTGTAGGAACGGCTTATATAAGCAAAGCGACTTGTTTGATATAACCGGTATGCGCGCTTATCGGGTTGCCTGGTGGCAGCGCAGCTACTTAAAAGCAATAGCAAAAATAAAAATAAAATATATTTAGGCCTGATCACTTGCATCTTACACATCTCTCTGACCATCTAATATAATAATAATTTGACTAAACCAACAAATTATACGGCCGAAAATTATAACAATTTCTTTCTTCTTTTATTGCCCGTGGTTCTGGAAGCTATTTTTACCGGCCCGAAGTTGTGCTAACTTTAGGAATTTCTTTCTTCTTTTATTGCCCGTGGTTCTGGAAGGAGTACTTTTGTTGTGCAGCCGGTTTACCGCTGTAACGGCGTAGGTATAACATTTATCTGGCTGAGCGGTTTCGTCGGTGAAAACAGTATGGCGGAGGAATAAATGGCTAAAATATGGGCCGGGTTTTCTGGCTCAATGGCCGTGCCCTTGGGGGTACGATAAATAACAAAATACCGGGCCGGTACCTTTGACTAAAATGCAGACCGTCTGGCCAGTAGATGTTAGCTAAACTGGCATTCCAGGCACCGCGGAATTTGCGTTGAGAGGCTTAGTTTGAGTAAATGTTACAGGGGTAAAAAACAGCTACCGGTAAGCAGGCAAGTGTATCATAATCTCATAGAAAAGAATAGAAAATATTTAAGCGAACATCAAGGTTTTTGGCTGGCCAATATATCTTCAAAAGACAGATCTAGTAAATCGAAGCGGGCAAAATCATTAAAATCAAAATGCCACCACTCGGGTTGGTAAACGGTAAAGTTATGTTTGCGCATAATAGCCAGAAGCTTGTTGCGGTTGCGCAAAACCCGGGCCGGTAATTGGGTGTAAGTTGCATCGGACTTGGCCGATATTTTATCGTAACCCGTCGGCATTTTTAATTCTTTACCGGTTTGCAAAGAAATAAGGGTAAGGTCTAAGGTGGTGCCGCGGTTATGCCGCGATCCGCGCCAAGGTACGGACAGGAAAACCGAATCCTGTAATTTTTCATAGAAGTAAACCGTAACCCGGTAAGGCCGGTAGCCATCATATATTTTTAGGCCTAAACCTTCCTGGGCTAATTCTGCCTGAATGTTTTTGAGCGCTTTGGCTACGGGCAGGCGCACAAAGGCTTTAGAAAGTTTATAGAGCGGCTCGTGCATAAAATTATTGGCGGTAGCGTACCGGATATCCAACACCAGCGAAGGAATATATTTTTCCAGATCTACCAGGGCATTGTTGCTGTCGGCTTGAACCGATTGCTCGTATTCTGCCTGGCTATCAATAATTTTAAGGCCGTATTTGTTATTGCTGGTTGCTTGCCCGAAAGTACGCAGGAAAATCAGCAGCAATAAAAAAAGCCAGCAACTGCGTTTAAAACCAAATATTATTTTCATCATACCGGAATTTAATTTATCTGAATCGGACAGACTATGGAAAAGCTAAGATATAAAAGAAGATCAGGATGACAAACCGGGGCAAAACCTTTGGGGCCAATAATACAAAATCCCTGACCAAGCCGGCCAGGGATTTTATAGCAAAAATTATAAATAAAAAAATTCCTAGCGGCCGAAATCGTCTTGTACCCGCACAATATCGTCTTCGTTCGACGGGTTTTCGGCATCGGTATGTTGCCAGATTTCGGCCAGAACACCCCAGTCGTTCAGGCCTACTAAACGGTGGCGTTCGCCTTGCTTTAACGTAATGTAGTTGCCGGGGCCCAAGGTTTTCGTTTCGCCTTCGGCATCGGTATCGCTGGTAACTACGCCTACGGTACCTTTTACTACTTTCCAGATTTCCGCCCGGCGGTGATGATATTGCCACGACAAACGTTTTTCCGGAGCCACCACTAAAATTTTAGGGCTTAATTTACCCGAAATTTTTAAATCTTCGATCGGCATGCCATCAAAATACGTGTCGGCAAATTTTTGGGCCTGGCTTTCTTCTATTACAAAAAAGCCACCCCAGGGCCGGCTTTGGTCTTGCTGGTTGATGCTGAACCCTTGTTGGGTTAAATTTTGTTCTATCTCCTGAAATAAAGAAGCTTTGCCGCTATCTGGTTGCATATATTAAATATTTATGTGATAATTCTGAATAAACATGAGGCCGCAAATATGCTAAATTCCGGTTATGAAATATAGTTTGTGCCGTATTTTTATCAGTATTGGCTGGCCTGCGTTAACTGGTTTACGGCTGTTTCATCTAAGTTTAACTGCGCCGCTTTAATTAAAGAATGTAGCTGTTCTAAAGAAGTAGCGCTGGCAATGGGCGCGGTAATGCTGGAACGGGAGATAAGCCAGGCCAGCGATACACTGGCCGGATCAGAGTTATACCGCTGGGCAATATCGTCTAAAGCCTGTAGTACCCGGAAGCCGCGTTCGTTTAAATATTCTTTTACGCCCCCGCCTCGGGGACTTTTGTTTAAATCGGCTTCGGAGCGGTATTTACCCGATAAAAAGCCTTTGGCCAAAGAAAAATAACTGATAACGCCTACCTGGTTTTCCAAACAAAGCGGTTCCAGCCCCTGCTCAAAACCGGCCCGGTCGTAAAGGTTGTATTCGGGTTGTAAGCTTTCGTAACGCGGTAAATTATTTTTTTCGCTAATTGTTAATGCTTCACTAAGTTGTTCCGGGTTAAAATTGGAAGCCCCGATGGCACGTACTTTACCTTCTTTTATTAGTTGTGCATAAGCCGCTAAGGTTTCTTCCTGGGGCGTTTCGGGGTCGAAGTAATGCGATTGGTACAAGTCAATATAATCGGTTTGGAGGCGCCGCAACGAACCTTCCACCGATTCAAGGATATATTTTTTAGAAAGGCCTTTCTTTTCGGGGCTTAGTTCGCTGCCTAGTTTGGTGCCAATAAGTATTTTATCACGGCCGCCGTGTTGTTTCAGCCACTTACCAATTATGGTTTCGGATTCGCCGCCTTTATTGCCAGGTACCCAGTTAGAGTAAGAATCGGCAGTATCAATAAAATTTAAGCCGGCATCGGCAAAAGCATCCAGTAAGTTAAAAGATGTTTTTTCATCAGCGGTCCAGCCAAATACGTTTCCCCCAAAAGCCAGCGGCGCTACTTCTAATTCTGATTTTCCTAATTTTCTTTTTTGCATATTTTTCTTTTTGTTCCGAAATATAGTTTAGCTTGAGGACGCAGTTCTACTGTCGCCCGGATTAAGTATTAAGATTAGTTGAACGCAGTTGATAGGAGCAGGTTATTAAAAGTGCTAATCGTTAACCAGACGGGTGGGGGTAAGCTCCCGTAAAACCTTGCGGGCACGGGCCAGAAATCCCGGTGAGGCATGAGGCATTTGGTCCTGAATAATAATTTTTAATTCATTGGCCAAGTCCGGTTCGGTTTTAGCCAGGTTGGCTAGTACTGTAATGGCGAAAGCTTTTACGGCTATTGGTTCCGCACCGGTTAGGTAATTAAAGCAGATATCGGCCAGTCGGCCTTGTAAATGGGCAGGTATACAGGCTTGTTGCAGGTACCGGACGGTATTTCTTTTTACGGCAGCGGGCAGCGGTCTTTCCAGATTAGAAATTAATTCGTCCATATAAGGTTCTGCCAAGGCTGGATGGTTTTCGGTACAAAAACGGAGAACCAAGGCTGCACGCTGGGTAACCCGGTATTCACCATTTAAGAAAAGAAGCATGAGTAGTTTAAACCGCTCTGGGTCCGAGCCGATATAAGCCGCTATGCGTTGGGCCTGTGCTTTGGAATAATCCTGTAAAAGAGCGGTTTTTATGTTCATAGCTTTATAGCTGTTGTTGAAGACCCATTAAGCTTAAAAATGATGATTTTTATAAAACAGGTTTAAAAATAAATACATCTTTCTATTAGAAATATAATGCAAACCAGATTAAGATAAATAAATGATAGGGCAAAATATTTTTATGATGTAACTTAGGACCCGAATATATCAACCTAGAACATGTATTATAAAATTAAATTAAAGGTGCTGTTCCTGCTTCTCACGGGCTTTTCGCTATTGGCTCAGGCGCAGCAGAAAAAAGAGATTACGCTGGCCGATATTTACCAGAAAGGTACTTTTGCCGCTAAATCGGTGAGTGGCGTAAACTGGATGAACAACGGCCAATACTACAGTTCGGAAGTGGCCGACGAGAAAAACCGGGTAACCGATATTGTGCGGTACGAAATTACCACTGGCAAACCCGTTAATACTTTAATAGAAGGCGAAGATTTGAAAATTGCCGGCCAGAACCAGCCCATAGATTTTGATGCCTACACTTTTAGCGCCGACGAACAGCAAGTTTTATTTGCCACGGGGCGGGAGCGTATTTACCGTCGTTCGTCGCGGGCCGATTATTACGTGTATGATATCGCTTCCAAAAAATTAACCAAACTAAGCCCCGGCGGCAAGCAAATGTACGCTACTTTTTCGCCGGACGGCAAACGGGTGGCTTTTGCGCGCGATAATAACATGTTTTGCGTGGACTTAGCTACTATGAAAGAAACCCAGATTACCAACACCGGTAAATTTAACCAGATTATTAATGGTTCGGCAGATTGGGTGTACGAAGAAGAATTCAGCTTTGCCCAGGGATTTACCTGGTCGCCGGACGGCGCTAAAATTGCTTTTTATACTTTTGATGAAACCCGCGTGCCGGAATACAACATGCAATTGTGGGGAAAATTGTACCCCGAAGATTATAAATTTAAATACCCGAAACCCGGTGAAGCTAATTCCATCGTTACGGTTTCGGTATATGACCTGAACGCCGGTAAAACTACTTTGCTGGATACCGGCAAAGAAACCGACCAGTACCTGCCCCGCCTGAAATGGACCGCCAACTCCAACCTGGTTTCGGTGCAGCGCCTGAACCGCTTACAAAATACCTTTGAGCTACTGCACATAAATGCCACTACCGGTCAGTCCACCGTAGTTATAAAAGAAGTGGATAAAGCGTATGTAGATATTACCGACGACCTGACGTATTTGGCCGATAGCAAAAACTTTATTTTTTCTTCGGAAAAAGACGGCTATAATCATTTGTACCTTTATAATATGAATGGCAAACTGGTACGCCAGCTAACCAAAGGCAACTGGGATGTCAGCAACTTTATTGGGTTCGACGACAAAAGTAACCTGCTCTATTATGCCGCTACCGAAGTATCGCCGCTAGATCGCCATTTATACAGCATCAACACCCAGGGCAAAAACAAAAAGCGCTTAACTACGGCCGCTGGTACTCATACTATAAACATGAGCAGCGACTTTAAATATTACATGGATTACTTTTCGGCCGCTAACGAACCCACTACGGTAAGTTTGCATACCGCCAAAGATGGTAAGCTGCTGAAAGTACTGGAAAATAACCAGGCTTTAAAGGATAAATTAGCCCAGTTTCAAATATCTCCGCAGGAGTTTTTCTCCTTTAAAACCAAGGATAATACTACCCTGAATGGTTATATGATAAAACCCGCCAACTTCGATCCGAATAAAAAATACCCGGTGCTCATGTTTGTATACGGTGGACCCGGTTCGCAACAGGTACTAAATAGTTGGGGCGGCAGTAATTATTTGTGGCACCAATTATTGGCCAGTAAAGGTTTAATTATTGCCTGCGTAGATAACCGCGGTACCGGTGGCCGGGGAGCGGCTTTTAAAAAAGTAACTTACGCTGATTTAGGTAAATACGAAGTAGCCGACCAGGTAGAAGCCGCGCAATATTTAGGTGCGCAAAACTACATCGATAAAAACCGCATTGGTATCTGGGGGCACAGCTTTGGCGGCTACATGACTTTACTGGCTTTAACCAAAGGCAACGGCGTATTTAGCACCGGTATAGCGGTGGCACCGGTAACCAACTGGCGTTTTTACGATAGTATTTATACTGAGCGTTACCTGAAAACCCCGCAAGACAATGCCGCCGGGTACGATACCAACTCGCCGCTGTTTTATGCGAAACAATTGCAGGGCGAGTTATTGCTCATACACGGTACCGGCGATGATAATGTGCATTTTCAGAATGCCGTAGCTATGCAGGATGCATTAATTAGCGCCAATAAGCAGTTCGAAAGCTTTTATTACCCGAACCGCAGCCACGGCATTTCGGGCGGACCTACGCTGCTGCACCGCTTCACTATGATGACCGATTTCCTGGAGCGCAAGCTTATTCATCCGGCCAGCAGCCAAAACCAATAATATACATTTTCCTGCTAAATAGTTTTGGTTAAGTAAAAAGCCCGCTTAAGTAAGCGGGCTTTTTACTTTGTTTTGTTTTAGTCAAAAAAGCACAATAATAGGTATGCCATGCGATAAGAATTTTTACAACTGATTTGGCTTTTGCCTGATCAGTTAAGTTTCATATATAACTATATTAATTATCGAATTTTATTTTGAGATTAATAAATCTTTATTTATACTTAATACAACTTTTATTCTGGTTAAAGGAGAAGCTTGTATAAAGGTTATAATTATATAATTAAAGAAAGATAAGATGTTTTTTGATGATGAAAATTGCCTTGAACGAAAACTTTTGAAAAAGGATGTTGATTTTTAAAATAAATTTGATTTATATTTGTTAAGTACTAAAAGCGACCGCATTATATACAATACCAAAGATACAAGAGTTGCTTTAGTTTTTCCTGAATTTTTAACAAAGAAGGCTTATTACATGTTAGATCTGATTAATTTCCTTGCCGTATCGGTTGCTTTCAATTTGCTGTTTTTTCTGTATGCCTCTACCAAGATGAAAAATAAATTGCAGCCCCTTAAAACTACTTTATTTGCTTTTGTTTTTAATGTTCCGCTAAGTATCATTCTGGCTACCGTGTATACCATTATGCTGATTTATGCCGTTACCATTGGTGCCAACGAAGACTGGATATGGGAGTACATGGAAGGTGATCCGGCTAATGAATAATAGATCCTGGTTTTAGTTTATCTTTTAGTTTAAAACAATCCCATTTGCTTACCGGCTTTGGTGCAGAAAAGATGGTAGTTATAAGGTGGCATGCTGCGGCCTTGTAAATACTTTTGCTTGCTTATCCGGAATAAAGTAGCAATTGCCTCGGCAAATTTCCCTTCCCCCGACATTCGCCGGCCAAAAACACTATCGTTCAGGTTGCCGCCGTGGCACGATGCAATTTGTTTTAATACCTTATCGGCCCGGTCCGGGAAATTCTTATAAATCCAATCTTTAAAAATACCGCCAATCGCGCCGTTTAGTCGCACGATATTATAAGCCGCGGAAGAAGCGCCTTGTTCGGCTACTTGCTTTATAATGGCAGGAATTTCGTGGTCGTTGAGGCCCGGTATAATAGGCGCTACCATTACGTTTACCGGAATGCCGGCCTCCGCCAGTTGTTTTACTACGTGCAGTCGTTTTGTTGCTGCAGCGGTACGTGGTTCCAGTTTCTGCCGTAATTGCTCATTTAGGGTAGTAATCGAAATATTTACGTGTACCAGGTTGAGTTTGCTGAGCGCTTGTAAAAGGTCTAGATCGCGGATAATAAGCGCATTTTTGGTAATAATACTTACTGGGTGGCGATATTGCAGTACTACCTGGAGCATACGACGGGTGAGTTGTAATTTCTGTTCGATGGGTTGGTAGCAATCGGTGTTGCCGGCCAGCATAATCGTGCGCACTTCCCACTTAGGATTTTCGAATTGCTTCGCCAGTACTTCCGGAGCATTTTCTTTGATAATAATCTTGCGTTCAAAATCCAGGCCGGCGCCATATCCCCAATATTGGTGGGAGTTGCGGGCGTAGCAATAAATACAGCCGTGTTCGCAGCCCTGATACGGGTTCATGGAATAAGAAAGACCTAAATCCGGGCTTTCTACCGAATTTACAATTTTTTTAGGGTGTTCGGTAAAGAATTCAGTTTTAGAATCCTGGAGAAACGGTTCGTCTAAGCCCTCAATGTGTTCGGTTACGTATTCTTTTTTCAGATACGGGTTAGCCGGGTTAAACTGAGCGCCTCGTCCTTTAATATATTTTTCATCAGCTTCCATTGCTCTAAAGTACGGAACCGAATTAAAAATAACTAGATATTTGCTAAATATTTTAGTCTTTCCTTGCTAAAAGAGCGTATTTATGAGAATATAAGCTATTTAAAATAGCAAAAGCAACATAAAACGTTGCTTTTGCTATTCAGGGTGTCTTCCATCTTTAAGAATTGCACCAATTAAAACATATAGCAGATTTCCCGGTTCAAACTTCTAAAGAGTAGGGGCAAAAACCACCCGCATACATTGATCGTCTTTATGTTTAAACATTTTATAGCCTTCCGGGCCCTGGGCTAAGGACCATTTGTGCGTCAGCAGATAAGCCGGATCTACGTTCCCGTTTTGTACGTGTTCCAGCAGCCGCGGAATATAAGACTGGCCGTGCATCTGGCCCATTTTAAAAGTAAGCGCTTTGTTCATGGCAGCTCCCATCGGGAATTTATCCATCAGGCCGCCGTAAACGCCCACAATTGATAAGGTTCCACCTTTGCGGCAGGCTACTATGGCTTGGCGCAGAACAGATGGCCGGTCGGATTGCAGGTATAAATATTGTTTGGTGCGGTCATATACGTCTTCTAGGCCGGTGCTGTCGGCTTCCATGCCTACGGCATCTATGCAACGGTCGGGCCCCCGGCCGCCGGTCATTTCGCGTAAGCTTTCCAGTATGTCTACTTCTTCGTAGTTTAATACTTCGGCCTGGCCGTGGGTACGGGCCATTTCCAGGCGTTCGGGTATGCGGTCGATGGCGATAACGCGTCCGGCACCTTTTAACCAGGCACTCCGGATAGCCATTTGTCCTACGCCGCCGCAACCCCAGATCGCTACCACATCGCCGGATTCGATATCAGCCATATCCGCAGCCATGTAACCGGTCGGGAAAGCGTCCGAACAAAACAAAGCCGACTCGTCCGATATACCTTCAGGAATTTTAAACATGCCGTTGTCGGCATAAGGTACCCGGATATATTCGGCGTGGCTGCCGGCATAACCGCCAAAAGCTTGTGAATAACCAAAAATGCCGGCCCCGGCGTAGCCGTAGGTTTTTTCCAGCAGAGCAGGGTGGGTATTGGAGTTATCGCACAACGACCAAGCGCCGTGATTACAATGATAACAGCCGCCGCAGCCTACTACCGAACTAACCACCACGCGGTCCCCTTTTTTTAATTTTTTAACTTCCGGACCAGTTTCTACCACCTCCCCCATAAATTCGTGGCCAATAATATCGCCTTCGCGCATGGTGGGTACGTACCCGTCCAGCAGGTGCAAATCAGACCCACATACCGATGATAAACCCACTTTTACAATAGCATCTTTCGGGTTCAGAATAGAAGGGTCTGGTACTTTTTCTACGTTTAATTTATTGATGCCGGTCCAGCAAAGTGCTTTCATAATTTCTGGTTTAAATTGAAAATTGATTTGGAATAAATTAAAAAGTACCGGTTAGCGTTCGCCGTGTGGTTGCCCTTCTATGGATGGTATCTCGCCGCTTTCCATTATACTTTTAAACTGCCGGATATCTTCTTTTACCAATTGGGCCAGCGCCGGATTTACCAATCTGGCCAAGCCTTTACCCACAGCGCCCAGCGGCGGCCAGTAATAAATACTTACATGTACTTCGGTGCCGCGTCCTCCCGGCGCTTCTTCAAACCATACTTCGCCGGCATTTTCTATTTCAGATCCGGGTAAAGAATGCCAAGCCAATACCTTATTTTCTTCTTCATGGGTTATCTCGGCATCCCATTCAAAATGCATCCGGCCAGTGGGGTCTTTGGCCACCCAGTGCGATCTTTTGTTATCCAGTTGTTTTACTTCGGAAAGGTGGCGCATAAAGCGGGGCAAATTCTCCAGGTGGCGCCAGAAATTATAAACGTCATGGCGGTACTTATAAATAGTTACGCTCTTCTTAATTTCTACGGCCTCAACGGGCGTATGAGCAGAATCACGGTGCAGGGCTTTATTAACCGGGCAATAACCGGTAGTTCCCCGTACCATTAAAGAACTGCCCAGCGTAGCCATGCCAATGCCTAAAGCCGATTTATTTTTTTTCAGGCCGTAATAAGTAAGGGCGGCTCCGCCTACCGTCGATAAAATTCTTTCGGTAGGACCAACATTAATAAAGCTTTTATGCTTTGTTTTAGCCGGAATTGCTTCTGCGGCGTGCTTTTTATTTCTTGCCATAGCGTAATTTTTTATTTTTAAGATACGCAGCACGAAAAAATCTTGTTAGCTAAAACGTAGTTTAAGTTTGCCGGAGCATCTTTTTAAGTAATTAACGCAAGTTCAAAGCCTGTATTAAATTAAGTACTTAAAGACCAGTATTTTTATAAACTAAAAGGATCGATTAAGTTTAACGTGCCAAAAAACACCCGGTATATTTGCCGTAGCTGTACCGGATCGGTGATACCTTCTTCAATTATTAACTCCAGCAGCGAATCATTATTCTCCGGATCGGCATCAGATTCGGTTAATACTATTTCGAAAGTAAAATCTTTGATTGAGAGCAGTACTTCGCGGGCATTATCGTCGGCAAAAATGGTTCTTACCCGCGATTCATCGTTGGTTTTTATAATAAAGGCTTTATCAAACTCCGGATAGCCGATTACGACATCCTGCATGCCAAAAAATTTACCCAAGTCATCAAAAAAACCTTCTTCGTGAATCGCAAAACGATAACCATCGGGGTTGCGGAATGCAGCACTAAAAATAGTAGTAGCATAGCCGCCTTCAAAACCACCGCCCAGGTCAATGTCAATATCCAGGTGAATGGTTTTGTTCTGTTGGTTTATCTGCGCCCGGTATTGGAGTAAGTCGGGGTTTTGGGTTAATTCTTGGTGTAATTGCTGCCAGATTTCGTCTTCGTTCCGGCCCGAAATAATCTTTTCTTCCTCCATGTTAATTAAGATTTATACATAGTTTTTCTGCATTACGACTAGGCGTTTAAAAAAGATTTTCCGGGGTGGATATGCCGCCTTCAATCTCGCTGTTGCCGATATATTTTGTATGCTTTAAGGTTTTACTTCATTCGGTAAAATGCTACAAGCTTTTGGTAATAAAGTTTCTTGAAAAATATTCAGGAAGCGATGGAGGTGAGTGATTGTTTAAGCCATCGTAATAAATCCTGATCTACCTGGTCCCGGCATTCGTCTAAGCCGTGGCGGCAGCCCGGATAAAGCAATATTTGTTTCGGGTCGTTGGCCCGGGCATAAATATCGCGCGAACAGGCATCAGGTAATATTTCGTCGGCGGTACCGTGCATGAGCAACAAAGGGCGCGGACTTACTTGCGCGGCTTGGTTGGTGCCATACGTCTGACTGCTAAGTGCGGCTACGGCTGTTACTTTATCGCTGGCGGCCCCGGCAGAAATAACAACGGCTCCGCCAAAAGAATGGCCCGCCAGGGCAATGTATTTATGTCCCTGCTGATATAAGAATTCAACACCTGATAAGGTGTCCAGCACGCAATCGTAAAGTTGGTTAGGGAAGCGATAGTGCAAGCGGAGAGAAGCAATATTATCAGTTGTCAGCATACCGGCTAAACGGGGATATAAGCCGCCGGCTGGTCCATCTAAACCACCACCGGCGCCGCCCACCCATATAACTGCCGCGGGTGCTGTTTGGGGTGTAAGGTGATAACGGCCCTGAATATGACCATTGTTGGTAACAAAAATTAATTCCTGTACCTGGTCTGCATTGGTGTCGATGTGATCTACACGTTGTAATTCTAAATATACAGCACTTTTTCTGTTGGTCATAACAGTATGTATTAAAGTATAGAAATCGGGACAAGTCAGAATAAAAAGCTTTACCGAAACCAAGCTGCGTTGTGACGTTTGGTAATTTGGTAAGCTTTTGATATGCCTGAGTAAATGCAGCAGCTTGCTATTATAAAAAAGAGCCACTTTTAATACTGCGGCTCTTTTTTATATTAATAGTTAATGAAATACTAACTCGGGTTGAGATTAGCGGTTCTGATTGCGCTCGTCGGGGCTTTGGTTGTTAGCGCCGTAGCCGCCGCGCGAATGACTACCGTTTTGATCCCGGCGATCATCATGCCGGCGGGCACGGCCGCTCATGGGGTCATAATACCGGTTTTCGTCTTCGCCCGGAAAACCCCGGTAGCCATCGTAACCATAGCTCAACGAGCCGGCCATGTTGCCTTCGTTATAACGGGTGCCGTAATCCTGGTTGCGATCCTGGTCATTGCCATCGCCCTGGCGGTTGCGGGCTCTTTGGCGGGAACCATAATGGTTTTCTTCTCCGGGCCGGACATCCATATCGCGATTAAAATCATTGGATACGCTCAGGTTAGAGTCGTTGCTGTACATGCCCCGGGTATAATAGCTTTGCTGGTCGTCGTAGATTTCGTAACGGCTATCGTCTTCCCGGTTGCGATCATCGCGGCGGTTCTGGTTCGGGTCCGGACGGTGCTCCCGGTGTTCATCGGCAAAACGGGAGTGTTCGCCCTGGCTAAAACTGTTGCGATCCCAGTAGGCGCCGTATACCCGACGGTCCTGATCCGGGCGGTTGCGGTTATCACCCCCGCGTCCGCTATCAGAATTAAAGCCATCGCGTTGTTGCGGGTGGCTGTAGCCGCCGCGGGAAGAACCAAAACCCTGCGCGCCGCCGTAGCTGCCCATGTTGCCGTAGTTATTAGATGCTCCGTAGGTATTTCTTTGGTTCGCGTGGCCCCGGTCGTCGCGGTGGTTGTCACGCAAATCGCCGTGCTGGTCGCGGGTGGTGCGGTGATCGTCGAAACGGTAAGCACCCCGGTACATCGATTCCCGGTCTTGTCCTCTATCTTGATTGCCGTCGCGGTTTTCCCGGTTCCGACGGTTTTGCTGATCATCTCTATTATTCATAACAGTTAGTTTAAATGAAAAAATAAGTATGCTGTTTATTTACGCGAGATAGACGGAGCAGTTTAAATATGGAGAAGGCAAATTTGAATAATCCTGTATAAAGGCAGAATTATAGACCTAAAATGACACGTTGAGGTAGGAAGAAAAGAAGCTTAATTTGTTTAAATGCCGAAACACTGCCTGTCCGGCAGAAAGAAGCTAAGCCTTAATTCTTTAATAATACAAATTAATCTGTGGCGGGCAGGTAGCTGCAAGCGGGAGGTGAGCACCTGCAAAAGCTAGTTGATTTTACTTTTTCCCGGGAGTGGGGTCTTGCCAGGTATTTAGTTTTATTTTTTCGATAAGCAGGTAATTTTTAAACTGATGCACCATTTTACTCATTTCTAACTCTGTCTTTTCCAGATCGGCCATTTCCTGATCGGAGCCTTCCAGCACCGGTTTTAATTGGGCGAGGCTTACCTGTAACTGCTCTATTACCTGCGCCGATTGCTGGCGGACTTCGGCGGGTAAAGCTTTGTTTTGGGTGTTGGCTTCCATTTCCTGCACGTATTGTTCCAGGAAAATAACCATATCCCAGGGATTGTTAGGTTTGCTCCACACAAATTCTATGTTGCACCGGCGGCATTTATATTTATTTGCTTTCCAACCTTTTTCGGTGCGGGTTGTTCCTGAAAATTTCAGGTGCGAGCTTTGCTGGCACTTCGGGCAGCTGGCATTGTCTTTAATAATGGTTTTTAATTTTTCTCTTTTTTGGGTAATCTGTTCCCGCGCTGCGGCATGCCGGTATACCTGATCAGTTAATTTCTGGCAAGCGGTACTTAGCTCCTGGTGTTCTTCGCTCAAGGCGCCATCCTGTACCAGTTGTTCGGCCCGTTTACTGAAAAACCTGATTAATTTTATTAACTCTTGTTCGTTCTGATTTAAATACCGGTTCATAGTAGAAAACTCAACGCAATAATTAAAGCTACCGCTTTCACTTTTTATAGATAATTCCATCTTTCATCACTAGGCTAACTTGGCGGAGGTGAGAAATATCCTGGTCCGGCCGGCCGTCTACCGCAATTATATCGGCCAGCAAACCAGCCTTGATGCGCCCAACAGTATCGTTTAATTTAAACACATCGGCATTTACCGAAGTAGCCGATCTCAGTACGGCCAGTGGTTTCATGCCATAGGCCATCATTAATTCCATTTCGCGGGCATTGTCTCCGTGCGTAAAAACACCTACATCGCCGCCCATACAAATAGTAACACCAGCTGCTAAAGCAGCCGCAAAACTTTTTCTTTTCTGCTGCAGGCGGGCAGGCTCCGGATCGCGCCCTTTTTGCCAGCCCCGGTATTGCGCGATGGCATCGCCCGCGGCCAGGGTAGGGCAGAGAGCTACGCCTTTTTTCCGCATTAGTCGGAAAAGTTCGGCGTTGCCGTTATCGCCGTGTTCTATGGTAGCTACCCCGGCCATAATGGCCCGGCGCATACCTTCGGGAGTAGAAGCGTGGGCCACCACCTGCCGGCCGCTGCTACCGGCTACTTCAACCGCTTTTTTTAGTTCTTCCTCGGTAAAGGTGGGCTGCGAACTGTTATTTAAACCCCAGCCGTAATCGGCATAAACTTTTATAATGTCGGCCCCTTTGCCAATCTGGCTCCTGACTTCCTTTACCAGCGCATCGCTGCCATCGGCTTCGGCGGCGCCCAAAGGTACTTCTATATCGTAGTTTAAGGCTTTGGGTCCGTAACTGCCGGTTGCCACAATGGCTTTGGTAGCTACCTGCATGCGCGGACCCGGAATAATACCTTTGTTGATGGCTTCTTTCAAACCAACATCATCGTAGCCGGCACCTTCGGTACCTAAATCCCGTACGGTTGTAAAGCCGGCCAACAAAGTCTGACGGGCGTGTACGGTAGCCCGGGCCGTTCTTTCGGGGCGCGATTCTTTTAATACCTGGTCGTTCCAACTGGTTTCGTTATAAGGATGCAGAAATAAATGGCTATGGCCTTCTATTAAGCCGGGTAATAAGGTTTTACCTTTCAAATCAATTACCTGGGCATCGGCTGGCGGCGCCAACAGCAAGCCAACTGCCGCTATTTTATTATTTACCACCAAAACCTGCCAGCCTTCGTGCATTTCTTCGCCGTCAAAAACCCGGTAGGGCTTAAGCAAATAAGTTTTTTCGTTATTGCTTTGGGCGGCAACCGGAATAGTACAGCTAAAAAAAAACAGGATGATTAAGGTTATAAAGGTTTGAAAGCGCATCATAACTACAAGGCATATTGTTTTACAAGATTACGTGAATCTTGCCTGATCTACAAACAGGTGATAATATTAGGTCACGCCGGCCTGTAAAGTAAAAGTATTCGGTTGGACGGGGCAAATATATTCCGGTGTCCGCAACACTTTTAAAAAGTAAAGCAAATCATTATTCAAGTCGTTTTTAGCAAAAGAAAAATTTAAAAAGGAGAGAATAAAACAACCTTAAAGCAGCACCAGATATCTTTAGCCGCTTTAAGGTTTTTTCGGAAAAATATGAGTTGAATTTCGGGATTCTTAACCTTCAACTTCTGATGTATAAGGACGGGAATAGCCGTTAAAATTGTTAAATAAGAAACTATGAGTTTTTAAATGGTCTAATCTTTCGTCGAGGTATTGCATATAGGCACTAACCTGGGCGCTCATATCAAATTCAACGGTATACACGTCTTTGGGTTTACCTATTTCTTCGGCCGAATATTCCGAAACAATATCAGCCATATTGTCAAGTTCATTTTGGAGAAAGCAGCATTCAAAGAAATTTAGTCCATCAATAAACTTTATGTTTTCGGTGGGTAATTTGCCCATACTCCATTCAAAATAGCTGATGTTTTTAAACCAAAGATCTACAAACTGTTCGTGTATGATAGAAAGGTCTCTTAAATATTGATTCTGGTAATTCATACCAGCTTTATCATATTCGCTTAAACCGTTAACGTAAAGGTTTTGATTATCCATTAGAAAGTAGAAGTCTTAGCATATAAGGCCGGATTAAATAATAATTTGGGCTGAATATAAAAAGTCGGTAAGGTATCTGTTTTAATTAATGTTTATAGCAATTCTCTAACATTATGCCTGAAAATAAATTGCTAAACGTCTTTATAATTATTTGTATAATAGTAAAGTTAAGCTATCGCTTGTTAAACTTCTAATTAGATGTAAATAAGTTGATTATATAAGATAAGTGGCTGAATAATATTTCATATCGTACATGCTATGTTTTTAATCATTTGTATTTTACTTAGCTAAGAAAGCTCCATTTTCTGGAAAGTTATTCCATAATTTTGATTATTTCAAAGGAATTAATAACATAATGGCCGAATAACTAAAGATTCCTATCATTTTACAAATTATTCTTATTAAGAGTAAATTGTTCTGTACCGAACCCGATAATTGCCCTGCCTCGATCCGGAAAATACCGGCCATAAAATTTATACTGGTATACTCATCAGTAGTTTTGGTTTGCTGAGAATAAGTAATTGCTTAAACAATTATGATAATTATAATCTCAGATTAATGCCGGAATTCTTTATTGGGTTTAGTCATTTAGCATTTAAAGTAAGGCAAACTAGTTGGTGAATTTTGTTTTCTAATGCATGAAGTCTGGTTTAATATCAAATTTACCGAAGTTACTCGGTTTTACAATTCCTAAATTATAGTACTTGATTATAGAACCTGTATTTATATACAAACCTGCTAAAATATGCTGCTGTAAAATTGTTTTAAATGCATTATGTATGAATTGCATTTTTTAATAAATGCAATTATTATAAAGTATTAAATTTCTTATCTGTGTTTACTGCAAGCTAAAGCTCTATGTCTTAGATAAAAGTCATTTTAAGTTTTATAGCGTGTTTTATTTAAGGTGTAAAGTAATTATGTATATTTTACGATATTATATTTTTAATAGATATTGTAATTGCTTATTTATTAAATTATTAAGACTAATGCTATTAAAATGGTATAAATAGCTATATGAAGAGCGAAAGAAAGTGCCTGCGTCAGGAATTATAGTGTAGAAATACCTTTAAATTTGAAAAGTTCAAAATTATAATTCATGGATTTTATATTAATATGAGGTTTTAAAGCTCACTATTTACCTTAATGGACCTTTCTGTTGAACTGGTCGTTATAATTAAATACAATACAATTAATAAAACTACTTAGGTGTATTTTATATTATTCCTTGTATAGAGCCTGTTTGTTATTAATCTGATTTATATGTTAAGCTTATTTAATTATGAATATTTTATAATAAACATATAAATATTTAGAAAATATAATAAAAAAATTGATTGTGTTTGGTATTATAGAAATAAGTCAATTATATTTGAAGAGCAAAATATAATAAAGCAAAGAATAGTAAAATATATAATAATTGTACAAAATTAATTTAGACGTTTTGGGTTTTAATTTTTAATATTAAAAATATTATAAAACCTTGCATGAATAACTAAATTATACCTTTTGCTTTTGTGAGTTAATTCTTTTATTGAAATAATATAATTAATATTCTTAATATCTTTTAATCACTTTTAATAAATAATCATGAACAAACGCTACTTAATCGTAATCTTTTTGTTAATGACTTATGCTGGATTTGCCCAGACAACCTTTAGCAAATATGAAGCAGAGCGCTATTCCAGCATGAGTGGAATTAATACCGGTGCAACTTCTGATACTGGCGGAGGCCAGAATGTAGGACGGCTTGAGGTGAATAACTGGGTGAAATACAACGTGAGCGTAGATGCGGCTGGTACTTATACCTTTAACTTCCGGGTAGCAGGCAATACAGCTGGGCAGTTTGAAGTAAGAAATAGCAGTGGCACTAATTTAAAGACGGTAGATGTGCCCGTAACTGGTGGCTGGCAGAAATGGACTACCGTGAGTGTGCCGGTAGCCTTGAGCAGCGGCGGCCAAACCATTCAGATATACGTGAAAAAGAATGGCTGGAATTTTAACTGGTTTGAAGTAAGTAGTTCTCCTATTATAACATCGGTTAGTTCAGGTTCTGCCAGAATAGAAGCAGAACGTTACACCAGTATGAGTGGCATCAAAACCGAAAACACCACGGACGTAGGCGGAGGCCAGAATGTAGGACGGCTTGAGGTGAATAACTGGGTGAAATACAACGTGAGCGTAGATGCGGCTGGTACTTATACCTTTAACTTCCGGGTAGCGGGCAATACAGCTGGGCAGTTTGAAGTAAGAAATAGCAGTGGCACTAATTTAAAGACGGTAGATGTGCCCGTAACTGGTGGCTGGCAGAAATGGACTACCGTGAGTGTGCCGTTAGCCTTGAGCAGCGGCAGCCAAACCATTCAGATATACGTAAAAAAGAATGGCTGGAATTTTAACTGGTTTGAAATTGGTAGTGCTGCAACTACTATCACCGAAGTACAAAAAACCCAAGCTGTAATTACTTTCAATGCCTTAACGGATAAAACAGTAGGCGATGCTGCGTATGCGCTGGAAGCCAGTAGTACCAATACTACTACGCCCGTAACTTTTGCATCTTCTAACCCGACAGTAGTATCAGTATCCAATGCTACAGGTAAATGGCTGGCCACCGTAGTTGCAGCCGGAACCGCTAACATTACTGCTTCACAGATAAGTAATAACAGTTTCTTAGCTGCCGCTAATGTAATTAGAGCGCAAGTTGTGAATGAGGCGGCTGCAGCAGCACCAGTTGCTAGTCCTGAACCTGTTTTAACTCCGGAGCCAACGCGAAAATCAGGTATACTAACTTTTGCCGATTACAACAAAAACTGGATGTACTTGGCCGCTCCGAAACCTGAAAGCCAGAATTTTGAAAAAATAATGAATGGCGTTTTGAATGAAAAAGTAAATGTTACCTGGGACTGGACCTTATATACAAAAAGTTTCTGGATGACTTTCCCACAAGGAATGGAAATGACCCTGGAGAAATTACGTATGTACGATTATTACGGCACCATGCCGGAAATTAAAGTTTGGTTTATTAAACGGGATGCAACCAAAGTAGGTGGTATTGATTGGAACCGGGTGCCGGGACCAGTTTATAAAGATTTACGGTCTATGGTTTGGGATGAATACAAACCTGCGCAGCCCTTAGATATCTACGCCATGATTTTTGAATTTACCGGCTCAGGCCTTCCGCCCGAAATAGAAATTATCGGCTCCTGGAAACCTTACCAGCCTGCTGCTTACAAACACAAAGAAATCAATATAAAAAGTGCTTTAAAAACCAACGGCTACATCTGGAACATTCAGCAAGTGAGTGGCAGACCAGTTGATGAAGAAAAGATGGAGCTTTTTAAAGCTTTTAAAGGAATAAGAGATTACGTAGACTGGGTAAAAATAGAAGGAACCAAAGGGCAATATACTTATGATAAAGCTTCGGAAGGTGGCTGGCGTTACGACCTGGTTTACGAACGATTGAAAAACGAAGGAATAGATGTGCATGCTTGTTTTAAAACCCAGCCTGCCTGGGCACTAGCTGAGTTTGGCTACAGTCCGGATAATAATACCGAATTTTGTGTTGCTCCCTGGACCAAACTGCCCGTTCCGGTAAAACCATCTAATGCTACTGCCGCTCAAACTGCCCTTTATGATAGCGAAGTAGTTAAATATAACGCCGACATCATCAAAATCAGAGAGAATGCTGCCTCTTATAGTTTATTTTGCCAGGCAGCTTTTCAATACGTAGCCCGTTATGGTTCTAATACCGCCCTTAACTCCAACCTGGTAAAAGTAGCCGGCAACCAGACCAAGAAAATTGGTTTAGGTTATGTAAAATCAATTGAATGTAACAACGAAATGGATGCTTCCTGGCACGGCCGCAAGCGGTACATGACTCCCCGTGAATACGCCTTCTATTTGTCTGCTTTTTATGACGGGCACATGAATACCATGGGACCTGGCATCGGGGTAAAAAATGCCGATCCGAATATGTTAGTGGTTGCTGGTGGTATTGCCAGCAACCGGCCGGAATACTTCCAGGGGGTAATTGAAGCCTGGAAAGAAATCCGGGGATATAAAATGAATGCCAAAGGCGAACTGGTCGTAAACATGGCCTGCGATATTTGGAATTATCATGCTTATTCTAATAACGGTGGTGGTCAGTTTTCCAACGCATCCTGGGGATTGCCTCCTGAATTAAGCAATTCGCCGACTACGGTTAAAAATTTCTTACAGGTTATTGCGGAAGAAGGCAATGATTTGCCGGTTTGGATTACCGAAACAGGTTATGGCGTAAATGGTGGATCGCAGCAGGCTTTGGCAACTCCAACCCGTACCAAAGTGCAGTCGCAAGGTGACTGGACCATCCGGACTATTTTATTCAACATTCGCCACGGTATTGCCGAAACTTACTTCTACCAGGCTTACGACGAAAGTGCTTACGTGTACAACGTGGCGAACGGTATCGTGGATAACGGAACGTACGGTGCTATGGGACTTATTGAGCGAATTATACAGCCTGATGGTTCTTCGGTACTGAAAAGACGGCCGGCCGCTGATTACATGCGACAAATGCAGTTATTCCAGGATTTCGTTTATCAGCAAACCATTAGCGAAGATCCTTTGGTGGATGTGTACGAGTATGACGGCAAGAAAATGTATGCCCTGGCCGTGCCCGACATGGTGGGCCGGACTAAAGTATATACCCTGGATTTAGGCAGTGCTACCCAGGCTTATGTTTACCGGTTTGTGGATGGAGCAGAGGAGTTTGCGCGACAAGTAGTGCCGGTTGTTGGTGGTAAATTAACGTTAACGGTATCCGAAACACCTATGTTTGTTTCCGTATCGCCAATCGTAAATAACTACTTAACTTCTGCCGCTAAACCAAAATATTCAGTAGCTGCAACCACTCCGTCAGTTACTGCCACTACTTTGGCTTCTTATCCTAACCCGATTACAAAAGAAGCAACCATAGAGTTTGTATTAACCGAGGCCGATCAGGTTACTTTAGAATTACATGATCTGACTGGCAAAAAGGTGAAGCACCTGTTCTCCGGCCAAGCAGAAGCCGGAACAGTTAAAAGCTATAACTTAAATGCGGAAGACCTGACCAACGGCGTGTATGTAGTGCGGTTAATAACCAGCGATAAGGTAGTAACAGAGAAAATTATAGTAGCAAAATAAGATTGTGGTTACCCATAACTAATTGCCTTTAAAAAAGAACAGCCCGCCAGGCTTTATAATCTGGCGGGCTGTTCTTTTTAATTTAGGCTCTGCTTCGGCTTGTCGATAACAAGGTTAAACAGGTGAAGTAGTGTAAATATTAACATAAGTTTTACAAATAGTTGAAAAATCTTTAAAGTAGTTGGTTACTGATTTAGATCTAAATAAAAAGTACTTCTTCAAGATTTTTAAAAGTAATCCGAAATTAATATAGAAGGGAAAGTCTTTTCTATACTGTTTTTTTAAAGATAAAAAAGAGTCTTAAAACTGCGGACTAAATAATGATTATCGCCTCAATCTGTAGAATAAGTCTACACGAAGCGATACGCTGCTTTTTAGGTTATATGCCTAAATAGTTAAGATATACCTGTTTAGGGCGGATAAGTTTTATTGGCATACCCTTGGTATATAGTTAGGAAATTTCAAGCCATCTGCGCGTTTTTTCCTTAATGCTTTATAGCGTTTTAAACACAAGAAAGGTTACATAAAATAGAAATCTTCTTAGTGAAAAACGTGCACCGGCTTAGAAATTTAAAGATTTAATTATTTTATATCATTTAACTAAGCTGTATGATGAGGATATTTGACTCAAAAAAAATTAAGCTTTTTTTATTTTTATTTTTATTTGCTTTTTCTTCTCAAGCAACTACTTATTATGTAAGTTCTTCCGGTAGTAATTATAATGCTGGTACGTCGCCCGGTAAAGCCTGGGCATCTATTCTGGGCGTTAATGCCCGGAATTTCTCAGCCGGCGATCAGATTTTATTTGAAGGCGGACACACGTTTTCCGGATTTATATATTTTGATGCCAATGATCGGGGTACAGCTACCCAACCGATTACCATAGGTTCGTACGGAAATGGCAAGGCAACCATTAGTAGTGGCGCATCTTATGGTATGTATGTGTATAACACCGCGGGCTTTAAAATAAATAATCTGATTTTTAAAGGATCGGGCCGTACTACAAACAACATGGCGGGTATATTCTTTTTCATGGATAAGGCGAATACCCGATTAAGTATGGTAAATATAGATGCGGTAGAGGTTTACGGTTATAAAGGATCCGGTATAATGTTCGGTAGTAATAATAATACCAGCGGATTTGATAATGTAAGCATAACCAACAGTTCGATACATGATAATGGCGTTGCCGGAATTTCTTCTTATGCCCAGGCCGTACTGGGGCACCGCGATTTTTATTTAGGTAATAATAAAGTATACAATAACGCTGGTGTGCCCGAAGAACAAAGCACCCATACTGGTAGCGGTATTATGTTGGGAGGCGTAGATGGCGGGGTAATAGAATACTGCGAAGCCTATAACAATGGTTGGCTTAATGGTCACCCGGAAGGTGGCCCGGTAGGCATCTGGGTTTACAGCTGCAATGATATAATCATCCAAAACAACGAATCGCACCACAACAAAACCGGTACTACCCGAGACGGCGGCGGCTTTGATTTGGATGGAGGTACCACCAATTCTATCATGCAGTACAACTACTCCCACGATAATGATGGTGCCGGTTACCTGCTGGCGCAATACGGTGGTGCAGCAACAATGAAAAATCTTACCATCCGGTACAATATCAGCGAAAATGATGCCCGCAAAAACAGCAACGGAAGTATTTTGTTGTGGGCTACTAATTCAAACGGCGGTATTCAGAATGCCGATATCTATAATAATACCATTTATCTTTCTCCGGCCAGCAATGGTACGCCCACTGCATTCTTTGTGTCTACTGGTTATCTTACCAATGTTAAAGTAAGAAATAATATTATTCAGACTACCGGAGGTTTGCAGGCAGTACGGTCACTAACCAATAGCGGTATCCGGTTCGAAGGAAATGCGTACTGGGCTTCTGGTTCTGACCTGAAAATTTACTGGAACGGTACTACTTATGCTACCCTGGAAAAATGGCGCGATGCTTCTCAGCAGGAGTTGTTAAATGGTAAAGCCGTTGGGGTTGTTGCCGATCCGGCATTAACTGGTCCGGGAAAAGGCGTAACCATTGGCGATCCTGCAAAATTGGCCTCTTTGTCCGGCTATAAACTTAAGTCAGGTTCGGATATGATCGGAGCCGGGCTGAATTTAAAAGCAAATTTTGGTTTAAGTATTGGGAATGTAGATTTTTGGAAAAGCAATATTTCTAACAAGCAAAGCTACAATATTGGTGCCGACCAGTCAGGAGAAGCTGCTGCGGATAAGCAGCAAAATCAGACTATAACTTTTGCCGATATCGCCGATCAGGTTTATGGTGCGGAACCTTTTTCCTTGCAAGCCACTGCTTCTTCGGGTTTACCGGTTAGCTTTGCTATAGCCTCTGGCCCGGCTACTTTAAGTAATAATAAAATTACCTTAACCGGTGTAGGCACAGTAACCGTAATAGCAACTCAGGCCGGAAATGCTAATTATAAAGCCGCCTCAGCCGTTTCGCAAAGTTTTAAGGTGAGCCAAAAATCTCTGCTGAGTACCACTATCAGTTTTACAGTTCCCGAAACTAAAAATGTAGGTGATGCACCTTTTGTGCTAAATGCTACCAGCAATAATTCGGCTACCTCTATCCTGTTTACATCATCTAACCCCAAGGTGATATCGGTTGCTAAAGTAGGAAACAATTGGTTGGCGACGGTGGGAGTAGCTGGTACAACTCAGATTACCGCTTCTCAGGCCGGCGATGACGAGTATGCCGCGGCTAATGTAGTAAAAACACTTACCGTTACCGAAGTTGCTTCTTCTCCCGTTTTAATAGTAACACCAAACACGGGGACAGGTACTACCAGATACGAAGCCGAAGAATATACTGATATGAATGGCATTAATACTGAACTCACTTCCGATACCGGTGGCGGCTTGAATGTAGGCCGGCTGGAAGCAGGCAACTGGGTGAAGTATAAGGTTAATGTGAGCGCTGCAGGTACCTACGCCTTTAATTTCCGGTTAGCCGGAAGCACCGGTGGCGAGTTCGAAATTCGTAACAGCGCAGGTAAGGTGTTGGAAACCGTGGAGGTGCCGGTAACCGGCGATTGGCAAAGCTGGACAAACGTAAGTGTACCGGTTGCTTTAAGTGCCGGCAGCCAAACCATCCAGGTATACGCGACCAAAAATGGTTGGAACTTCAATTGGTTTGAAATAGATAATACTTCCGAATCTGTTGCTTCCAATTTTGTTAGCGCCAGATACGAAGCCGAAGAATATACTGATATGAATGGCATTAATACTGAACTCACTTCCGATACCGGTGGCGGCTTGAATGTAGGCCGGCTGGAAGCAGGCAACTGGGTGAAGTATAAGGTTAATGTGAGCGCTGCAGGTACCTACGCCTTTAATTTCCGGTTAGCCGGAAGCACCGGTGGCGAGTTCGAAATTCGTAACAGCGCAGGTAAGGTGTTGGAAACCGTGGAGGTGCCGGTAACCGGCGATTGGCAAAGCTGGACAAACGTAAGTGTACCGGTTGCTTTAAGTGCCGGCAGCCAAACCATCCAGGTATACGCGACCAAAAATGGTTGGAACTTTAACTGGTTTGAAATAAGCAATGCTACAACAAGCCAGCAATCAGCCAGATCACAATTTACCGAAGATTTATCTTTGCAGAATAGTCTTGATAACGCTGCCGTTAGCTGGGCTGTTTATCCAAATCCTACTCCGGACAAAGTAGAAATAAGCCTAAATAAGCAAATTAAAGGAGATGTTACAATTAATCTGCTGGATAGTAGTGGTAAAGTACTAGAGCATATTACTGTTGAGGAAAAAAATAACTATTCTACGCCAAGCTTAAGTTTAGCTCATCTAAAGAATGGTATTTATATTATACAGTTGCGGGGCCAGGGTATTAAAGCAGAAAAGAAGATAGTAAAACGATAAGGTGTTTAGGATATAAATACCCAATATCAATCTTTCTGGTTTAACTAAATATTACTTAAAAAACGTTGCGCCGGCATTAATATCCGGCGCAACGTTTAATTATAAACAGGTTTAAACAATAGGGCAGCTAGAGAAAAGTTTAAACAAATAGCTAAGTTGTTTTTACTTTTTTAACCTTATTACTTTGCCGCTTAATTTTTTATAATAGTATCGCGAAGGTAAGTCGAAGAGATCAATTCAATTAGCTAACAGCCCATCTTTATACATTAATCCTCTCAAGGCAAATAAAGATCAAATTTGCCGGGCGCGCCCAGCGTCTATCATTAACCTGCCTAATAGTATTTTATAATGGTTTGGGAAAGTTGCGGAAGCAAATGGCAATGGATTTTACCCATTCTGTAGAAAATTTCCACATTAAAATAAAACAATCTAAGCTGCTGTTGTAATGTAATTGATTGATGTAGAGCAAATTGTATGTATGTACACAAAATTGGTACAAATATCGCGTATGAAGTGAATAAATACTTAGTGATAATAAAGTAATTTATACGGAAGCGGCGGGCACTAGGTTTAGGTTTTTTAAATTTTCTGAAAAAAAATTACGCAAGACTAATTAGTAAATAAAATAAGCCCTGCGGTTTTAAAGGCAGACCTCTAAAACTTCAAACAAACCACGCAACCATGAAACGCTTGTCAGCTCAAATTCCTGTAATCGGCTCCTTATTATTACTGTTCACATCATTTTGTAATGCAGCTACTTATTACGTGAGCGCTACTGGTAATAATAGTAAATCAGGAACTTCTATCAGCGAGGCTTGGGCCAGTATTTCCAAGGTAAATTCAACAAGATTTTATCCGGGTGATATAATACTTTTTGAAGGAGGTAAAACCTTTTCCGGTAACCTGTATTTCGATGCCAGTGACAAAGGAACGGCCACTGCGCCAATTGTAATTGGTTCTTATGGCAAAGGCTGGGCTACTATCAGCAGCGCTAAATCTTACGGTATATACGCCTATAATACGGCGGGTTTCAAAATAAACCGGTTAAAGTTTCAGGGGGCAGGCGGAACAGTTAGTGAGATGGCTGGTATTTATTTTTATATGGCATTGGCCAATACGCGTTTAGATTATGTAAACATTGATAGTGTAGAAGTTTATGGCTTCCGCGATTCAGGTGTTTTATTAGGCAGCGGCAACCAGGCTAGCGGTTATGACAACGTTAGAATTACTCGTAGTAAAGTGCATGATAATGGCAATGCGGGTATTTTCACTTATGCGCAGGCTACTTTAGGCCATAAAAATGTATATATTGGTTATAATAAAGTTTACAATAATGCCGGCATACCCTCGTATACCACTACTCATACCGGAAACGGGATTATGATTTCCGGTATCGATGGCGCCACCATTGAATATTGTGAAGCATATAATAACGGCAAGTCAAATGCCTGGGATGGAGGTGGTCCGGTTGGTATCTGGGCTTATAAATGTAATAACCTGGTTATCCAAAACAACGAATCGCACCACAACAGAACCGGTACTACCAAAGACGGCGGCGGGTTTGATATAGATGGAGGTTGTACAAACGCGGTTATGCAGTACAACTACTCCCACGATAATGATGGTGCCGGTTACCTACTGGCGCAGTACCAGGGTGCTCCGGTGATGAAAAATCTTACCATCCGGTATAACATCAGCGAAAATGATGGCCGTAAAAACAGCAATGCAGGTATTTTGCTGTGGGCTACTAATTCAAACGGTGGTATTCAGAATGCCGATATCTATAATAATACCATTTATCTTTCTCCGGCCAGCAATGGTACGCCCACTGCATTTTTTGTGTCTACTGGTTATCTTACCAATGTTAAAGTAAGAAATAATATTATTCAGACTACCGGAGGTTTGCAGGCAGTACGGTCACTAACCAATAGCGGTATCCGGTTCGAAGGAAATGCGTACTGGGCTTCTGGTTCTGACCTGAAAATTTACTGGAACGGTACTATTTATGCTACCCTGGAGAAATGGCGCGATGCTTCTCAGCAGGAGTTGTTAAATAGTAAAGCCGTTGGGATTGTTACCGATCCGGGATTAACTGATCCGGGAAAAGGCGTAACCATTGGCGATCCTGCAAAATTAGCCAATCTGGCTGGTTATAAACTTAAGTCTAGCTCCGGAGTAATAAATAAAGGATTAAACCTGGCTTCTAATTTTGGGATTGATGTAGGTAAAGTAGATTTCTGGAAAAACAACATTGCTCAAAAAACAACTTTTAACATAGGATCCTGCCAAGTTGGTACAGCAACCACCAGTACTATTACCAAGCAAGCACAAAGCATTACATTTAGCGACCTAGCGGATCAGGTTTATGGCACAGCACCTATCAGTTTAAAGGCTACAGCATCATCGGGATTGGCGGTAAGTTTTAAAGTAGTATCCGGCCCGGCTACACTAAGTGGCAGTACGCTTACATTAACCGGCACCGGTACGGTAACGGTAGAAGCAAGCCAAAGTGGAAACACTACTTACAATGCAGCTGCGGTGGTTAGCCAAACCTTCATTATAAATGCGGTTTCTGCCACTACAGCTTCCATCAAGATAGAAGCCGAAAAATACAGCAGCATGAGCGGCATTAGTATCGAAACTACCACCGATACCGGCGGCGGACAAAATGTAGGCCGTCTGGATGTGAATGACTGGCTCAAGTATACTGTGAGTGTAAGCAGTGCGGGAACTTACAATTTAAACTTCCGGGTATCGGGCAATGCAGCTGGTCAGTTTCAGGTAAGAAACAGCAGCGGATCGGTGTTGAAGACGGTAGATGTACCGGTAACCGGTGGCTGGCAGACCTGGAAAACCGTGAGTACTTCCATTGCTTTGAGTAGCGGCAGCCAGACCATTCAGGTATATGTAACCAAAAACGGTTGGAACTTTAACTGGTTCGAAATAAGCAATGCTACAACAAGCCAGCAATCAGCCCGGTCTCAATTCACCGAAGATTTATCCTTGCAAAAGAATATTAGTGCTTCTAATGTAACATGGTCGGTTTACCCTAATCCAACGCCCGATAAAGTTCAGGTGAATATAGGTAGTCTGGTAGAAGGCGAAGTAATTATTGACTTAATGGATGCTGCCGGGAAAACCATTAACCACCTGAAGGTTCAGAAATCAGCGGATGTAATAACAGAATCATTATCGTTAGATAACTTGAATAATGGAATGTATTTCATTCACTTGAGTGCCAAAGGGGTGAAAGAAGTGAAAAAGATTATGAAGCAATAAGGAGCAATTAACATTCATATATAAACCCAACTGCTATATAAATATGCAGCCCCCAACCATCTATTGATTTAGATAAGTTCTGGAATTATTCTCATAAGCTGGTTAATTGGATAAATTATATACTCATTATGTGGAAAATAACAACAGTTTTTTATTCGACGATTATTGAGTTGAAATTTTATTTATATGATTATCAGTAAGTTATAACTTTTAGTCTTTGTTGGCATGTAATTGGTTTTGTTATATAATAAAATACTTTAAGTTCTGCTGATATCCGATTTAAATTAGAGATAGAAATTGGAGTTATATTTATTATTGGAATTATTGGTAATAAATGTTTTAAATGAAGCTACCGTAAAATTTATATTTATTAAAATAGTGATTTATAAACATGATTGCTGATTTATAGAAATTAATATAAATAATTTGTGTTTGTTGATGTTTGGAAACTGCGTGGTATGTAATATATAAACTGTATTGATTTAAAGAAATTTAATCTAAATAGTTAAAATTAATATAAATTTAATTATTAATACTGTTTTATTAGATGTATTAATTGTGAGTAATCCTGTATATGAAATGGTAAATTGTATTTTTAAATTACGTGATTATTGAAGTAATATCTGTTAAGTGATTACTGTAATGATAAAATTATATTTTATTTATGTATTAAATGTTTGCTTAATTAATATTTTATTTATAAACTTGCACTAAATAAATTATAATATTAGCCCTTCTAAAGATAAGTAGCTCCTTTCATAAAGAAGAATACACTTAAAATATTTATAAATAAAATTTTATTTCCATGAAATTAGTTTTTACAAATTATTTTATCGCTTTTATTTTTTGCTTTTGTACATTTTCGGTATTGGCGCAGCAGCCTACCGCTAACGAAAGTGTACAATCTTACACTAGTAACTTTGAATATGGCAGTAATTTGGGCTATTATAGTAATGGCTGGACTGATAAATTACTGGTTACGAGTATCGACAAAGCCGGTGGAAATACTATCCGGCCTACTTTACCAGAAACTTTTGTAGATAAATGGGGCTATCCAATCAGGTTGAGTGAGTTTCAGTATTATGCCAACGAATTAGGTATGAAAGATATAACCTGTTTTATTGAAGGTCCTTCCGATGCTCACCGCGATAAAACCATTTATCCGGGTTGTACTTCTGCCTCTAATGTATTTGCAAATTTGTATGAGCCAATCTGGAACGCAGACGGCACGGTAAATACCAATAATTATTATGCTAATTATGTATATAAACTGGTGCAAACGTACGGGGCTTATATCCGGAACTGGGAAGTAGTAAATGAGCCGGATTTAGGAGCCAACAACCCTTCAGAATGGCTCACCCGGGCACCTCTTCCTTCTGAACTATCTAATCTCCGCGCTCCTTTTTATAATTATATCCGCATGCTGCGCATTACCTGGGAAGTGGTTAAAAAATATAATCCTGATGATTTTGTAACACCGGGCGGTATTGGCCATACCAATTTTCTGGACGCCTTGTTACGCTATACCGACAATCCTAATGGCGGTACGGTTACCAGCCAATATCCAAATAAAGGCGGTGCTTATTTCGATATGTTAAGTTATCACGTTTATCCAACTTTTTATCTGCGTGTATGGGATAACTCAATCAAAGGGTTTAAATACCTGCGTAACTCTGATTACGCTGCTACACAAATTGTAAACACCAAAAACGAGTTGGAAGCGGTGTTACTTAAATATGGTTATAATGGGGCTACTTATCCTAAAAAGCATATTATTTTAACCGAAACCAACATTAGCCGGCGGGCCGTTGACTGGCGCTATAGTTCGGATGATATGCAGCGTAATTTTACTATAAAATCATTGGTGCTTGCTCAGAAAAATAATATCAAGCAATATTATTTATTTAGTAGTGGTGAATCGGTGAATACCCCAAGTACTGAAACTGTAACAGGTTCTACGGAATATGCTTTGATGGGTCTTTACGAAAACTTAAAGCGCGATGTGCCTGGCTCCGAAAAATTAACTCCGCAGGGAAAAGGGTTTAAAACTACCTCCATGCTTTTGCACGACTACAAGTATGATGCTGCCGGTACTACTGCGTTGAATTTACCGGCTAACGTAGAAGGTGGTGCCTTTAAAAAAGATGGTGAATTTGTATATGTACTTTGGGCCAAAAACCCGAACGATAAATCCGAGACTTTCTCCCATGCTTATTCTTTCCCATCGGCTTTAAATGTTTCTAATGTGTATCGCTACGAGTGGGATTACTCGGTTACCGGAAAAAATACCCAGCAATCGCCTACCGGTATTACCTTAAATACAGCGCCTTCCTTCTTTAAAGCAAATGTAAGTACCGTTACCAAGCAAGCACAAAGTATTACATTTAGCGACCTAGCGGATCAGGTTTATGGCGCAGCACCTATCAGTTTAAAGGCTACAGCATCATCGGGATTGGCGGTAAGTTTTAAAGTAGTATCCGGCCCGGCTACACTGAGTGGCAGTACGCTTACATTAACCGGCACCGGCACGGTAACAGTAGAAGCAAGCCAAAGCGGAAACACTACTTACAATGCAGCTGCGGTGGTTAGCCAAAGCTTCCTGGTAAATGCGGCTTCTACCACTACAGCTTCCACTAAAATAGAAGCCGAAAAATATACCAGCATGAGCGGCATCAAAACCGAAACTACCACTGATACCGGTGGCGGACAGAACGTAGGCCGCCTGGAAGTGAATAACTGGGTGAAGTACAACGTGAGCGTGAGCAGTGCCGGTACTTATACTTTCAACTTCCGGGTAGCGGGTAATACAGCTGGTCGGTTCCAGGTAAGAAATAGCAGCGGCACGGTTCTGAAAACGGTAGATGTACCGGTAACCGGTGGCTGGCAGACCTGGAAAACCGTGAGTACTTCCATTGCTTTGAGCAGCGGCAGCCAGACCATTCAGGTATACGTAACTAAAAATGGCTGGAACTTTAACTGGTTTGAAATAAGCAATGCTACAACAAGCCAGCAATCAGCCCGGTCTCAATTCACCGAAGATTTATCTTTGCAGAAGAGTCTTGATGAGACGGCTCTTAACTGGTCGGTTTATCCAAATCCGGTTACAACCCAGGCCACCGTAGAAGTAAAGGTTCCGGAAGCTACATCGGTTACTTTGGAAGTACGGGATATGCAAGGTAAAATTGTTCGTCAGATATTCTCCGGAAACCTGACCACCGGGACAAGTCATCAGTTTACTTTAGATGTAAATGGTTTAGCCAAAGGCATCTACTTTACCCGGCTGATTACACCCTCGAAAGTTTACAACGAAAAAATAATTGTAAGCGAATAAATAAAGTCTTAAGAGCGCAATTATACCGGAAGCCCTGCTGCTAATTATTAGCAGCAGGGCTTTTTTGTTTCTTATTAATAAACCGTAATTTAGGTTTGAGTAATAAATTATAGAAAAGAAAACTTATCCGGTAATTGGAAAGGGCGTAATAATTAATACTTATTTTATACTGATTTTATATTCTGGTTTTGAAAGTACCAGCAAGTGCCAACGTACTTGCCAGTTGCAAGGCATATTTTTAATTAAGTAAGTGCAGGTCATAAATATTAGGTTACCGGCAATAAATACGCCTTTAATTTAGGTTTGCCGGGAGGAATAAATAAGTTATGCTTTAATTTGAAGCTGAGGAAATACTGAGGCTAAGAAAAAGTTGGTATCTGAAAAGTAATATTTTGAGTATTTATTTGTAATAAATAATATTTAACTATATTTATATTATTAACTTCTCATATATCCTTATCTTTATCGGAAATTATCAGGTTAAAGTATTTAGTACAATATTTAACACGGAATAAGCGGGGTGCAAAGAAATTTATTTAAAGCATTAATTATAATTATGTTTCTTTGCAGCTATTCTTTATTTTCATATAAATTATAAAAATGGCTTCTAATGCGAAGTGGGATTGGGAGATAACCAATAAAACCAGTTACTGGGGAGGTAGCCTGAAAGAACTATGGTCGTACCGGCAACTGTTAATGAGCCAGGTCCGGCGCGATTTTCTGCTCAATTATCAGCAAACCGTGCTGGGGCCCGTCTGGATTTTATTACAGCCCATATTTACTTTAATTACTTTTGTAGCGGTTTTTTATAAAATGGTGGGCATTTCTACCGGAAATGTGCCGGCCGTTTTATTTTACTTTTCCGGTATTGTGCTCTGGAATTTCTATAGCGATAGTTTTGGAAGCACGTCTTTTACCTTTAAAGAAAATGCACAGGTTTTCAGTAAAATATATTTTCCCCGGATAATTATGCCGCTTTCGGTTATCAGCACCCATTTTCTGCGCTTCCTAGTGCAGTTGCTGTTGTTATTTGTGGGCATTATTTATTACGTGCTGTTTCAGGGTTTTGCTTTTCCGTGGCATCGCTGGTTTTTTGCTTTTCCGGTTGCCATCTTTTTTGTCGGAATGATTGGCTTGGCCATGGGACTGTTTTTTTCGGTACTTACGGCCAAATACCGCGATATGGTAAACCTGGTTAATCTGGGTATGCGTTTGCTTATGTTTGTTACCCCGGTTATTTATCCTACCGGTTTTGTGCCGGAAAAAGTGCGTTGGTTGGTACAGATAAATCCTTTATCGCCCTGGTTCGAATTGTTCCGGCTGGCCTTGTTAGGCGAAGGAACGCTTACCGGTTTTCATTTACTTTACAGCTTTTTATTTGCCGTAATAGCTTTAACTGGTTCCTTGTTGCTGTTTAACAAGCAAGGCGATAAACTTATAGAGGTAGTTTAAGACATATTTATGTCAGAAGTAGTTATTGAAGTAGAAAATCTTTCCAAGTTATACCGGCTGGGCACCATTGGCACCGGTTCTTTCCGGCAGGATGTGCAGCGCTGGTGGACGACCGCCATCTTAAAAAAACAAGATCCTTTTTTTCAGATGCAGGGCGAGAACAGCGGCAAAGGAAAAGGAGAGTTGTTGTGGGCTCTGAAAGATGTTAGTTTTGAAATAAAAAAAGGCGAAATAACGGGTATTATCGGCAGTAACGGTTCCGGAAAATCAACTTTATTAAAAATAATCTCCCGTATTATCCGTCCTACCCAGGGTGCTGTACGGGGCAAAGGGAAAATAAGCAGTTTGCTCGAAGTCGGAACCGGTTTTCATTACGAGTTATCGGGCCGGGAAAATATCTATAACAGCGGTTATATTCTGGGCATGCGCAAACACGAAATTCAGCAGAAATTCGACGAAATAGTAGCTTTTTCGGGTATCGAGAAGTTTATTGATACGCCGGTAAAAAGATATTCTTCGGGTATGTATGTGCGCCTGGCTTTTGCCGTAGCCGCCCACCTGGAACCCGAAATTTTAATTATGGACGAAGTGCTGGCCGTAGGAGATGCTGATTTTCAGAAAAAATGCCTGGGCAAAATGAAAGAAGTTTCGCAGCAGGATGGCCGCACTATTCTTTTTGTGAGCCACAGCATGCAAGCTATTACCAATTTGTGCCAAAAAGCTATCTGGCTAAATCAGGGCCGGTTAAAAGAAGTAGGGGAAGCATCGGCGGTAGTAAATAAATATATAGTGGGTGTGCAGCGCTTATGGCTGAAACAAAGCTGGGAGCACCCGGAAGACGCGCCCGGTAACGACCAGATCCGGTTTAAAAAGGTGGAGTTAATTCCGCACCTGGTTACGCCCAATGCGCCCATCGATATTCGTACCCCTTTAACCATTAAATTTCAATTCTGGAACCTGACCGATAATGTATCGCTCAACATAGGTATGGATTTGTTCACCTTTGCCGGCGATTGTATTTTCGATGTACCGTCCCCGTCTTTGGTTTGCCAGAGCGGTTTGGTAGAAGGGGAGTGTACCATACCGGGCAATTTTTTAAATGATGGTTCTTATTATATTTCGCTGATGGTGGTAAAAGATACTTCGGTTCCTTTATATTATTTTGAAGGCTGTTTATCTTTTGATGTGGAAGATTACCGCCGGGATACAAATTGGTACGACAAGTGGAAAGGGGCTGTACGTCCTAATTTCCCTTTCCGGATAAAACAACCTGAGCTGATTTCATAAAAAAATATCATTAGCTTCACGATCATGAAGGTGCATCCTCCTTATCATATCACCCATATTAAACTAAATTCCCAACCCTTGGTTGCGGATTTAAAAAACGTACCGGATGGGCATTATCTGGTGTTCTGGTGGAAAGAAATACCTTTGGGGCATTTAATTATTAATCCCGAAGAAAAACTTTCGCCAACCGATTTTTACAATAAAGCTATCAGTACCATTCAGCCAGCAATTGAATATTATATCAACGCGCAAAACGCTGAGCATCCCGATTGGGCCGCCTGGTTAACCGGTCAGAATATGGTAGCTTGGAATACCTGGATGGAAAGTCTGCTGGAGTCCTATATTCCGGCTGCTATTCCGGCCCAGGTGCCGGTTTCGGTGGTGATTTGTACCCGCAACCGCGCCCCGGATTTAGAGACTTGCCTGCACATGCTGCAACAACTGATTTGTCAGCCCGAAGAAATACTGGTAGTAGATAATGCCCCTACCGATAATTCTACCCAGGATGTAGTAGCGCAATTTGCCGGCGTAACTTACCTCAGGGAGCCACGGCCAGGTTTAGATATTGCCCGTAACTGCGGTATCACCCACGCCAAAGCGCCCATAGTAGCTTACGTAGACGATGATGTGGAAGTAGATCCATTGTGGGTTTACCGGGTTTGGGAAGCATTTAAAGATCCCCAAACCGCTGCTATAACCGGCCTGGTACTGGCCGCGGAACTACAAACCGAAGCTCAGTTCTTGTTCGAAACTTTCTGGAGTTTTAACCGGGGTTACGTAGATAAAATATACGGCAAAGATTATTTTGATCAAACCTTACCTTACGGGCCTCCCATTTGGGAAATCGGAGCCGGGGCCAACATGGCTTTCCGGAAATCGGTTCTGGAGGAGGTTGGTTATTTCGACGAACGCCTGGATGTGGGGGCCGCCGGTTGCAACGGCGATTCGGAAATGTGGTTCCGGATCTTATATCACGGGTACACCATTCGTTATACGCCGCGGGCTGTAGTATACCACAAACACCGCCGCAACTTAGAAGCCCTGAACCGGCAGTTATTTTCTTACATGCGCGGGCACGCCGCTGCGGCCTTAATTCAGCAGCATTTGTGTAAATCAGCGGGGTATAAACGGTATTTGTTCTGGGAATTGCCGAAGTGGTATTTAAAAATGTTCCGGCGTGGCTTTCCTAAGTATAGCTCCCGTTATAGTTTGTTGCGCAGCGAAATATCCGGTTTAGGATCGGGCGTTATGTTTTATTTTAAAAACCGCAAAGTAAAAGTATAATTGAAACAACTTTACACGATTAAAATCCGGCCGGTAGCGGTTTGCAGTCCATGGTTCCTAATTTAGTCTCCGTTATTATTCCGTGCTACAACCATGGCCGCTTTCTGCCCAAATCTATCGAAAGCATCCAGCAGCAGGCTTATCCGGCTATTGAGATTATAGTAGTAGACGATGGTTCTACGGATAACACCCGCGAAGTAGCCCAACAATACCCGCAGGTTGGTTACGTTTACCAAACCAACCAGGGGCTATCGGCTGCGCGCAATACCGGTATTGCGCACAGCAAAGGCGAATTCCTTATTTTCCTGGATGCCGATGATTGGCTGTTTCCCGGCGCCATCCAAACCAACCTGGCTTATTTACGACGCCATGAACAGGCGGCCTTTGTTTCTGGCGCGCACTTTAAAATGTTTGTGGACGATAACGAGATCAAAGCAGAAAAAGTAGAAGTAGAAGCAAATCATTACGTACAATTGCTGCGCGGCAATTACATTGGAGTACCGGCTGCAGTCTTGTACCGGCGCTGGGCTTTTAACGATTTATTATTTGATTTAACCCCGCCCAACAGTTGCGCCGATTACGATATGTTTTTGAATATCGCCCGCAAATACCCGGTTTTGCATCATACCAAACCCATAGCGGCTTATCGGATTCACTCTTCCAATATGTCTTCGAATATACCGAGCATGCTGGACACGGTACTGAAGGTTTTAAGCCTCCAAAAGAAAAATTTAAAAACCGCTGCCGAAAAAAAAGCTCTGAAAAAAGGGGAAGACATCTGGAAAGATTATTATTGTAAAGAACTGTATAAAAAACTGGTAACCGGAAAATTAACGCCCAGTAAAGAGATTTACGAAACTTTACTCAAGTTCAGGCCGAAGTATTTAGTTAAAACGCTTTTATTTGATAAATATCACACTGTAAGAGCTTACCTGAAATAATTTTTCCAGCATTCTGAGTAAAAAAGTCTGCCCAACTTAATATAATATTTGATAAGTGAACAACCTGCCGGTAAAAGAAGATACTTTAGTAACCATAGTAATTGCGTGCTATAACCACGGCCATTTTTTGCCCGAGGCCATCGACAGCGTTTTGCAGCAAACTTATCCTAATCTGGAAATTATAGTGGTAGACGACGGCTCTTCGGATAACACGAAAGAAATAGCCCAAAAATACGCTGAGGTAAAATATATTTACCAAGCCAATCAAGGGCTTTCGGCCGCCCGCAATACCGGCATTAAATACAGCACCGGCGCCTGCTTAATTTTTCTGGATGCCGACGACTGGCTGACGCCGGGAGCCATAGAAAGAAATCTGATTCATTTGCAGCAAGACGAAAGTTTGGGTTTTGTTTCGGGCGGGCATTATAAAGTGTACGAAGATGCTACCATAACCGAAGAAATGCAGCACGTGGGCGGCGATTATTACCTGCATTTGCTTTATGGCAATTATATCGGTATGGCTTCTTCGGTTATGTTCCGGCGCTGGGTTTTCGATGAGTTCTTGTTTGATACCTCGTTAAAAGCCTGTGAAGATTATGATCTTTACCTCAAAATTGCCCGCAAGTACCCGGTATTTCATCACATGAAAATGATTGGGGCGTACCGCATTCATTCCGCCAGTATGTCTGCTAACGCTTTAAAAATGCTGCTGTCAGTAATAAAGGTTTTGGAAGCGCAGCAAAAAGACTTGCGCACCCCGGAAGAAGAAGAAGCTTACCGATCAGGCCGGGAAACCTGGATTGCTTTGTACTCGCCTTTATTATACCAGGGGCTGATTTCCTGGAAAATTCCCGTTAACAAAATATCACTGGGTACCCTGATAAAATATAACCCGGAACTGGGCTGGAAATTTGTGAACGATAACAAAATGTTTGTCCTGAAATCGTTTGTAAAAAAAGCCATTGGCCGGGACTAATATTGCTTTCTCATCTTAATTTAAGTTTCGTTTTTGAAAACCTTTTTCCGGCAGCTTTTTAATCGCTCATCTATTCCGCAGGCCACGGTGCTCATGTATCACCGCATTGGGGAAGCTGTTTCGGATGTGTGGGATATTGCGGTAAGTGCGTCCAATTTTGAGGAGCAGCTGCAGGTTCTAAAAAGCACCGGTCGGGTTATTTCGTTACCGGAGCTGGTAGCCGGTATGCATCAGAAAAACATGAAGCCCAACCGCATTGCCCTTACTTTTGATGATGGTTACGTCGATAATTTTTTAACGGCCAAGCCTTTGCTGGAGCATTACCAAATACCGGCCACATTTTTTATTACTTCGGTTAACCTGGGGCAACACCAGGAATTTTGGTGGGATGAACTAGAGCACTTGTTTTTATTTACGGAGCAACTGCCTGCTTATTTCTCCTTAAAAATCCAGGATACTTTATTGGAATACAACCTGAGCGGAGAAGCATTTTTGCAGGAAGAACAAAAACGAAAACACCGAAAATGGAAAGCTTTTGTGCAGGAGCCACCTACCGTGCGGGCGCAATTATTTTTAGATGTTTGGTGCCACCTGCGGCCATTACCTGCTGCCGAACAACAAGCGCAATTGCAAAAAATACGCGATTGGTTGGGAGTAAAACCCGAGGTGCGCGCGGCGTATAAAAGCATGACCATAAAGCAATTGCAGGAATTGGCCCAAAGTGATTTCTGTACCATTGGTGCGCATACCCACAATCATGCCGCTTTGGCGGCACATAACCGGGCGTACCAAACCAGCGAATTATTAGAAAACCAGCGCTTTTTAAAAGAAACAACCGGCCAGGAAGTAAACCTGCTGGCTTATCCGTACGGCAATTACAACGAAGATACTTTTTACGCTGCGGCGGATTTACATTTTTACGCGGGTTTCACCACCGAAGCCCAAACCGTTAAGCCCGACCTGCATCCCTACGGTTTAGGCCGTTTCCAGGTAAAAAACATGAACGGGGCGGAGTTTCAAAATCAGCTTTTAACATGGGAAAGTAACTCATAATAGGGCTGATTTTAAGTAGTGAAAGTATTATGGCGCGGAAGTTACTTCTGTGCCATAGTGTATATTGAATAAATTTAGAAAGCAAAACATATTATGGTTTTGCCATAACAATTAACGCAATTAAACCATTTATTTTCTTGCCTTTTTGATTTGCTATTATTAAGTACTTGCTAAAAATAATAAAAGTACAAATAGTAGTAAATCAGCATTTTTCATCTGTGTTTATTACGCTCAACGGGCCGCGGCTAAAATGCGCTTTAATGCTTTTTAGGTGTGGTTGGGCAAAGTAATTTTTCAGGCTTTCTTTTTATCAGGATTTTGTCGATTGTCAAACAAGGATAAAATGTAAATGGAATCTTGTTTAACTTTATAAATAATAGTGGTATGTCGATGAAGCAGAAAACCACGAATATCTTCTGTCTTATTTTCTAAAGTTCCGATATGAGGGTATTTAACTAATAGGTCTAAAAATTTAAATAATCTCCCAGTAAAGGTCTTTGCTGTAGTTATTCCAAATTCCTGCTCTAAATATGCTTGTAATTCCTGTAGCTGCTTACTTGCCCGTTTGTTCCAGATTACTCTAGCCATTTCGCATTTTTAATCTTCATTTCTTCATTAGAAATCCAGGCTGAGTCGTCTCCAATTTCACTATTACTGGCTAATACCTCTTTCTTTTGCTCTTCTGATAAATTATTCCACAATTCACCTTCTACATAGTCGTTCCTACTGGATAATATCATAAATATTTCTTCCAATAACTTTTCATCTTGAGTTGTGTCAATAAGTTTATGTAAATCTTCTTTTATAGTTGCCATGTCTAAACTTTTTTGAAAATATACGAAAAAGAACAATCCCCGTAAAGCTTTCTTTTATTTTGCCCAACGGTTAGTATAAAAAACGTGCAAGGCCGTCGGCCGAAGCATGATTTTTATACAATGTTGCCAGGAGTTATTTTTTAGTGAATAATATGAGTCTTACCTTTTTGGGATTTTGCTCTTCTTGGTTCACATGCGTCGATAACTACTTGGTTAAATTCATTTATACCTTCTTTTATATTTATGATTTCTTGGGAAACGACCCAATAGAATCGCTTTTCCTTGGTGTCAAAGTCAAATTTCACCTCTTTAATTGGTAAGATGTCTTTATTCAAGTTTTTGGCTATCCCAATCACTTTGCAAACAGTGAGGGACGGGTCAATCGGTTTGTAGTCTTGCTTTGACGGAAAGTTATATTTTGAAACTATATTTCCTTTTTCGTCCGTTGCTAGCCCAATATTGTAAGTTGCTAAAGAATCTGGATGGAAGGTGTAATAGAAATAGTACTTGCTCTTACATTTTTCCATAGCAACGCTTGGGTACTTGTTCTCAAATTTTGAAACACTATCTGGATACACTATATCCACAGAGCTGAATTTCATTTTAGAGAAGAAATCAACACCTGCATAGCCTTTTATTTGATTTTCAACCTTTTCTTTTATTGGAAAAATAATTTCTGCTACTTTCTTAATGTCGATGGGGTCTAGGATATTCCAGACTTTTGCCGTGTCACCTTCAAATGAGAACTGATAGGTTGGGCAGAAATAAGTGTAATGAAAAGAATCATAGTCACCCCCATAGGTAACCTTATCAGCGTCTATACACTGTGAATAACTTACTGAAGTGGTAAGTACTAAGATTATTATGAAAGCCTTTTTTATCATTATAATTTCTGGCAACGAATAAGGCTATAGTGCGTTGTAGGCTTTTGCTGTGCATTAGCCGTTCATCAATGGACTATAGGCCAGTGTTGGGCGGTGTAGTTCTTTTCTTAAGTAATATATCTGATATTTCTAAAGAACTACCCTTTAGAGTAGGAAAAATTTACCTAATTCAATTATCAGGTTTCTCCCTTTTAGAGAAACAGAAGTTTTCATAAAAATGAGCAAGAATAAAAACAGGTGCGGGCTGATTTCTTTTCGGCAGGGCTAAGAGAAGTCACCCGCTTCTTTATTTTTATAAAACACCAAAGGGGCTGGGAAACAAATAAAACAAAATAGCTAAACTTTTTTCAATGAAGGCAATAAAAGCCATTTCTCATTCGTTCAAACCAGGTATTGTGTCTCCACAATTACCAAAACAGGTAAAAATACCTCTCTTAAAAACAGTTTTAATCCGGTCTTCTTTCCTGTTTTAGCTTCTTTGACCTGCTGTCAAAGACTGGTTTGAACTCCTTCTTTTTTGCTTTTATAGCCGTTTTTTTATAGTTTAGCTATTCCTTAACAGCCCAAATTTTTGCTATTACGCCCAACTACCGGATAACAGGAGTAGTTCCGGTTATTGGCGCTTTGGTTGGGTACATTACTCCATGTATTCCTCCAAAAACAACTGATAACCGTAACTGGACTAACGAATGAACTGTATATTTAAATTAAAATACCAGGGATCTGAAAAAGTATTGCTATAAAAGCATTCTGGGAAAGGTACCAGAAAAAGGTTAAAAGTTTTAGTTAACAATGCTTTAGAAGCATTTTAACTTATATTGTTAAAAAAATATAATATTTACTTAAGATTAGCAGCGGCCAAATCACAATATACCTAAGCTAAATAGTAAAGCTTAATCATCTATGTTAAAGTACTTCCATACTCAACTTTGTACTCCTTTAAGCAATATTGCCCTTTTTTAATTCTTTTACCGCATAATCGCAGGCGCGGGCAGTAAGGGCCATATAAGTGAGCGAAGGATTCTGGTTGGCCGAAGATGTCATGCAGGATCCGTCGGTAACAAAAACATTGGGTACTTCGTGCATTTGGTTGAAGCTGTTCAACACCGAGGTTTTCGGGTCGTGGCCCATGCGGGCGGTGCCCATTTCGTGAATAGCCATACCGGGGTAACAGCCGTCATCAAACGGGGTAACGTATTTTAACCCGGAAACTTCCAGCATTTCGGCCGCATCGTTCATCATATCTACCCGCATCTTTTTTTCGTTTTCTTTAAATTCCGCATCGATGCTTAAAGTAGGCTGACCGTATTTATTTTGCAGGTTTTTATTTAAGGTTACCTGATTCTCATAATAAGGTAAACACTCCCCGTAGCCGATTATACCTAATTTCCAGGCGCCGGGCTTGGTAAGCCAGTCTTTAAATCCGGCGCCTACGCCGGGCGCTCCTATGCCGCGGGTCCAGCCTTCGCGGCTGGCACTGCCTTCGTAGCCAAAGCCCCGGATATAATTGCGCTTGTCATTACCCAAATTGCGAAAGCGCGGAACATAAATACCATTGGGTCGCCGGCCGGAATAATATATATCATCATAGCCTTCTACAATGCCCGCCGCCCCGGTGCGAAAATGATGATCCATGAGGTTATGACCCAACTGGCCACTGCCGTTGCCTAAACCATTGGGGAAACGGGACGAGGTAGAATTCAGTAAGATAAAGGTAGAGCCTAAGGTAGAGCCGTTTACGAATATCAGTTTGGCATAATATTCTACCATTTCGTTGTTCTCGGTATCAATGACCTTTACCCCGGTGGCTTTACCTTTTTTTTCATCGTAGATGACGACATCTACCAAACTGTTGGGCCTTAACGTTAAGTTGCCGGTAGCCATGGCAGCCGGCAGGGTAGAAGATTGGGTGCTGAAATAACCGCCGTACGGGCAACCGCGGCTGCACATATCCCGGTACTGGCATGAGCCGCGGCCTAAATGAGCCTGCGTGAGGTTGGCCGTACGGCCAATAATCAGGTGCCGTCCTTTAAACTTGGCTTCCAGTTGTTTCTTTACTTCTTTCTCTACGCAAAACATTTCCATAGGCGGCAAAAGCTGACCGTCCGGTAAATGCGGAATACCATCATTATTGCCACTAATACCGACAAACTTCTCGACGTAACTGTACCAGGGTGCAATATCTTTGTAGCGGATAGGCCAGTCTACAGCAATACCTTCTTTTGCATTGGCTTCAAAATCTAGATCGGTCAGGCGGTAGGTTTGCCGGCCCCACATCAGCGATTTACCCCCTACCACATCGCTCCGGTACCAGTCAAAACGCTTTTTCTCGGTGTAGGGATTTTCGTTATCGTTCATCCAGAAGCTTTCGTTAAATTCGCTGTAAGGATAATCCCGTTGTAAATAAGGGTGCGATTCTTTCTGGGCTTCGGTAAGCCGGCCCCGGTGGGCAAATTCCCAGGGCGCTTTGTTAGCGGTGGTATAATCTTTTATATGCTCTACGTTGCGTCCGCGGTCCAGCAATAATACCTGCAATCCTTTTTCGGTAAGCTCTTTGGCCGCCCAACCGCCGCTAATACCCGACCCGATTACAATAGCATCGTACGTGTTTTGGACTTTAGCTTTACCGTTGATATTCATTCAGTTTATTTAAATTTTAAATAGAAAATAGAAACATCAAGCTTCAATTTATCTTTGTTTAACTAACGGCCCAGGCTTTCTGGCCAGGTTGCAGCGGCACAGAACCATGAAACTCACCCGGGACGGCTACATATTTTAAGGCTTGCGATGCCCCGATTTCGGAGGTAAAATAACCTACTAAAGTAAGCTCTTTTAATATGCTGAAGAAAGGTAAAATATCTTTTTCTGTTGTTTTCGCCTGTTCTTTAGCTAAAGCTAAGGTTTTGTTTTCTTCCTGCACCACCAAAGCTTCCTGGTTTTGGGGTGAACACGACAGGAAACCGGTGCCGTATATTTCTTTCGCCGTTGCGTCTAAAGCATCCAAGCCGGCAAAAAAAGCTTCTTGCTGCGAGTAAGTGTAACAGTCGGCGAGCATGAGCAAAATAAACGCCGGAACTTTAGCGGCTTTAGCGCCCGGAGTAGAAGTGTCCGGTATAATAATCTCTGCTATTTGGGAAATTAATTCCTTGTGTTTAGCCGATGCTACTAAAGGACCATTGGCTTTTTTATCTTTTTTCTGCTGCGCATCGCAACTTGTTAATAAACCGGCCAGCAGGGGAGCAGAAAGGGTTATTCCCAGCAGGCCGGTTATTTTCAATATCGCCTCTCTTCTATCCATCAGATATTTAAATAATTAAATTTAAAAGTAAACTTTTTTTCTTAAAAGAAAGCGGTTAAAATTAGTATAGGCCAAATAAAAGTACAAAAATCTCACTATTCAACAGCAATGCACTCATTCACTTACTCTATCAATCACTCCTTCATACATTCACTCCTTCACACATTCACTCATTCGGATACTTATGCAGATTGCTTTGCTGGCGTATTTAATAGTATATTAGATTGTTGTTGTTTCTTTAAAATTAGTACTAAATAAGCAGCAAAGAAAGGCGTGAGTAAAAAGCAAGGATATAAATACCGCACGTGCTGGGCCGGTATAGTTATAAAAACGCCAAAAACTAAAGTAAAGAAAGGTAACGCCAATAATACCATTTCCTTTTTCCGGGTGAACCAAAAAATCAAACCCAGCAATATAAAACCAGCATAAACGTAAGTGGCTGGCCTTAAGGTTAGGGCAAAAAGAAACTTGTGCCGGTAAACGTAGTTGGGAAAATGAACCAATAAGTTCTTAAAACCGGGCAGGAAACTCTGCGTTTTTAAGCCTAAGTCGTTCGGGTCAATTAAAGGGTGTACGGAATAATTATAACTATCTTGCTGCAAGCCTATATCCCAAACTAAATCGGTTACTTTTGCTTGATGTTTAAGCAAAACCGGAATATTTCTTTTAGCAATACCAAACCAAACTTTTATAAATTCTTTTTGCACCGAATCGGGGTATAAAAAAGAATAATATTGTTGAAAGTGCGGGTTAAAAATAAGCGGATCAATCAAAAAAGGATTATAATTCTGCTGCCATATTTTCATGGGCTGTACCTGCTGCAAAAAAGCTTTTTCGGCTGGTTTTAGAGAGGCACCACTGCTTATTACAGCTCCAATTTGGTGCGTCATAATCATTTCGATGCCGTAAAACCGCCCCTGCACATTAAGGGCTTTGTATAAAGGGCCTTTTACCAGGAAAGCCAGGAAAAAGGTAAGCACCGCTAATAAACCTATTTTTTTGAAATAACGCGGATAAAAAATTAATAAACCCACGATAGTAGTAAGTACCGTCAGGATGCCATTGTGCCGGATTACCCACAAAAAACTTAAAGCCAGGCCCAGGCAGATTACATTTTTAATTTTACTCAGCCAAGTGCCGCCGGAATCTACTATCTCCAGTAAGTAAACAAAAATCAGCAGATAAACTATACTGAAAGGAATATCCTTAAATAAAGTATTTACATAATAGCCGTTAAGCGGAAACAGGCTGAAAAATAAAACCATCAGGACCGAACCCCAGACCGGCAACCCTTTTTTTTCCAGTTGCACCATGCCGTAAGCAAATACCGCCGCCATGCCCAGCATTTGCGTTATACAAACGATAGCCGGCGAAAACCAGATGCGGGACAAAAGCCAGTAAAGATAAGAAAGGGAAGCCGGGTGCCAATCGCCATATTTAGCCGTTACCACGGGGCGCCATTGGTCTATAGAATCCTGCGACATCATGCCGGGGTAAAAAGCCAGGAAATAAAAACTCCAGACCAGTAAACAGGGCAAGGCATATACCACCAAAGGGCGGATAATAGATTGAGCGCGTGAAACAGAATTTACCGGTTGGGCATACATGGTAAGAGCCTGCTGAAATTACTTAAGTAAAAATAAAAGTACTAAAAATACAAAATTAGTATTAATGCTGATAATATTTACTTCACCGGTACCGAAGTATTACTTAAATTTGGATCAGGTACTTGCTCTATGGGGTTAATAACTTCTTTTTCAACCTCGAGAGCAGCCTTTTTCTGCGGGGCTTTATACACAAACAACTGCTTTAAATTACTGATAGGCCGCTCTAAAAAATGCCAGGACAGGGCCGCCAAAGCAATAGACAGCAGCAGATAAATAAAGAAACTAACAATAGGTATGGCAAAGAATTCTGATAAAGGAAATAAATCAATGCCGAATTTATTTTTTAAAACCGGGGAAATTTTGCCCATTACCCGCCAGAAAAGGTAAGCCGCAAAAATATGATACAGGTAAATACCGTAACTGATTTTGGCCAGGTATAATACAGTTTTGTTTTCCAGGAAGCGGCCAAAAAAGTTCTTATATCCATTGCTGGCGCCTTCAATAAATATAGCCGCCAGAATAGTAATAAAAGCGCGGTCGAAAACAATAGAAAACGAAGCATAACCCGAGAACAAGGTATAAATATAAACCGGTATTAAGGCCAGAAATATCTTTTTATAAACCGGATTAGAAGTTTTGCCATTCAGATGCTGGTAAGCCAGTAATCCGCCCAGGCCAAAGCCATCGAGGCAGGCCGGCGTAAGCACCTGTATGGTGGGCATTTCCAGGGTTGGATTATCCATTAAGGCATAAAAAATAGCGCGCGAAATAGGGCCCAGCGCAAACAAAACCAGAAACATTTTAGGCAAGTGTTTATTGGGCGTATAAAGTATGAGCCAGGGCCATACCAAATAAAACTGCTCTTCTACCGCCAAGGTCCAGATATGGGCCGTTAAGTCGCCAAACTGCTGGGTAAAATAAACGTGAAAGTTAGACAGGTATAAAAAAAAGATAAGGGCATGATCGCGCACCATCTGGCCCACGTAAGGCAAAATCATGAGCAGGACCAGGTAAAAGTAATAAGCCGGGAAAATGCGCAGCGTACGCCGGATAAGAAAAACTAGCGCTATTTTGTGTTTGCCGTAACCGGCTTCGGTACCTTTTTCTTTGCTGATAAGTAAAATTTTGGTTATCAGAAAACTACTTAACACAAAGAAGAAAGTAAGCATAATGTTCAGATTTACAATCCGGCCCACGTACTGAAAGCCGGGCAGGTAATGGTAAATCAAAACAAAGAAAACAGCAATAAAACGAAGTCCATCTAGTTGGGGCCGGTATTTTATAACGTTTGATTTATCTTTCGGGGAGCTCATAACCAAATCTTCGGTTTATTATTACTGTATAAAGTTAATTGTTCTGGTTTAAATTTAAAATATATTAATATACTATTATTTACTCAGCTTGCTTAAAAAGTATAAGATTGTTTTGATTAACAAGTAAATGCCATTATAACCGGAGTTTGGCGGGAAGCGCTAAAAGTAAATTTTTTATAGTTTTTCAAGGTGCTGCTTAGCTAACGGCTTTTACCTCGTTTACTGGTTTGGGCTCCGCGGGAGTTAGGTTTACTTTGTTAGGGGAGTTGTATAGAAACCGCCGTTTTAAGTTGCTTATAGGTTTTTCCAGGAAGTGCCAGGAAAGCACGGCCATTACCACCGAAAGTACAAAATAGATGAAAAACGAAACCAAGGGTATAGCCAAAAAATTAATAATCTTGCTCAGGTCCAGGTGCAGTTGGTGAGTGGCATAATTATTAATGATACTGATAACTTTCCAGAACAGATAGGCCACAAAAATATGGTAGAGATACATGCCGTAGCTTATTTTGGCCAGGTATATCACTACCTTATGTTGCAGAAACGAACCGATAAAGTTTTTATACCCCCGATTGGCGCCTTCTATCACCACCACCGCCATTAAAGCTACAAAAGTCCGCTCAAAAAATATAAAATATACCTGGTGCGATAACTTATTGTAAATCATAATGGGGATACTCATTAAAACCAACCATAAAAAAACCGGATTAGAAGTTTTGCCTTGCACGTGCCGGTAAGCCAGCAACGCCCCTAAACTAAAAGCATCGATGCAGGTAGGCGTAAGCACCTGTAAAGTAGCAAATTCCAGTTCCGGCGATTTCATGAGGGCAAATAACACCGCACGCGAAAGAATGCCTAGTGCAATAAAGAAATAAAAAACCTTGGTTAAGTGTTTGTCGGGCGTGAAAAGAATTATCCAGGGCCACACCAGGTAAAATTGTTCTTCTACGGCCAAAGTCCATAAGTGCGGCGTAAGCTCTCCCCATGCGTGGGTATAGAATAACTGGAAATTGGAATAATAAAGGAAATAAGATAAAGCATTATCTTTTACATTCTGGCCGGCATACGGCAGCAACAGCAGCAAAATAAGATAAAAATAATAAGCCGGAAAAATGCGCAGCGTACGCCGGATAAGAAATACCAAACCTATTTTGGATTTACTGTGACCGGCAGCAATACCTTTTTCTTTACTGATAAGTAAAATTTTCGTAACCAAATAGCTGCTGAGCACAAAGAAGAAAACTAAAAAAAGCGCTAAATCTAAAGTGCCGCTTAGTTCCCGGAACACCGGTAAATAATGATAAACCAACACAAACAAAACCGCGCAAAAACGAAGGCCATCCAGTTGCGGTTTGTATTCTATAACAACAGCCGTATTTTTAGTAGAAGTCATAAAAGCTTTATGAATGCCTAAATATATAGAATTATAATTATAAAATGAAAGCCTGAAATTCGTAGCTGGCTTTGTTGGTATCTAAATTAGGCGAAAATATTAGCCGGCAAAGTAGCGGGTTCGGCCTTGTTAGTTTATTTTGTATTTTTTCTGTTAACTGATAATCAATATTTTATGTAAATAAAACAAATGTTTTCTTTGCCCGGTGGCCCTTGGTTATCAGTAGGTTTGAGTGGTTAATTATCGAAAAAATAAATTGCTTGAGGTAGAGTTAAATAGAATTTTATATAGAAGTTAGCTGCTTATTGCCTCATTGGAACAGCAATTTTTTCTTAGCCTGAGTCATTCTGGCTATCAGATTCAAACCCAGGCAGCGGCCTGTATGCTTATCTAACATAGGAATTAAAGCCCTAAACTATTTTACAGCTCACTCATATTCTTATATTTGTGCTCTGATATTAAAGTATTGCTTATTATGACTTTCTTTTCTTTACGCCAGGTTGTTCTTTTCTTCTTTTCCGCTGTTTTATTTGTTTCTTGTGTTTCCCAGAAAAAATACCTCGATCTGAATGCCCGCAAATCGCAGTTGGAAGTAGCGGTAGCCGATTGTGAGCAAGCCATGGCCCAACTGGAAACCCAGCGCAAATCGCTGGACGAACAATTATCCCGCTATACCGACAGCAACCGGAAGTTAATCCAGGACTCGACGGATAACGGCCTGGCCCTGCGCCGGAGCCAGAAACTATACCACGAACTCACGGCTACCTACGATAAATTAATCCAGAATCACGAGAAATTATTATCCAATAGCGCTACCGAATCGACGCGTTTAAGCAGCGACCTGGCCCGGCGCGAAGCTGAATTAAAGAACCTGGATGCAACCCTGAATGCCAGCAAAACGCAGGTAGACCAACTGAGCGCCGATTTAAAAACCCGGGAAGAAAGATTAAATGAGCTGGAACGGGTACTGGCCGAAAAAGATAAAGCCGTAAATAATTTGCGCTCGAAAGTGAGCAGCGCCTTACTGGGCTTTAAAGCCGGCGATTTATCGGTAAACGTGAAGAACGGCAAAGTATACGTTTCTTTGTCGGAGCAATTATTGTTTAAATCCGGCAGTACCAAAGTAGATCCAAAAGGGCAGGATGCTTTGCGCAAGCTGGCGCAGGCTTTAAAAGATCAGAAAGACGTGAACGTGCTGGTAGAAGGCCACACCGACGACGTACCGGTAGCTAAAGGTACGGTGGGTATGCAGGATAACTGGGATTTAAGCGTATTACGCGCCACCGAAATAACCCGCATCTTAACCCAAGCCGGCTTGTCCCCGGAGCGCGTAACGCCTTCGGGCCGCTCTAAATTTGTGCCCGTAGCCCAGAACACCACGCCGGATCAGAAAGCCCTGAACCGCCGCACCGAAATTATCCTGACCCCAAAACTAGACGAGCTTTTCCAGATTTTAGAGAAAAATTAGTTTTTAGTCGATGGTTTATGGTCGATAGTCCGCTTACTTATGTGGAAATACGTGTCTAGTTAAAAAGCGAATACTAGCGCCGGCGTCCTCGCCGGTGATGCTTTTCTGCCGGCCTCTGGCCGCTGCATATATTTATAGATTAGTATTTGATGGATTGTTTATAGCAGCCAGAGACCGGAAGAATTAAAGCACGGGCGAGGACGCCCGCGCTAGTTTTACTTACATCTTTGGTGTCCAGAGCGCAAATGGGATTTTGTATGCTCTTTAGAAAGAAAGTATAATTGATAAGTAATGATTTAAAACAGTAAAGCCAGTTCCTCAGAACTGGCTTTACTGTTTTAAAGGTTTCAGATTACGTTTGCCAAACTTGCGGTTGATACTCCCCAATCCATCTATAAACTAACCGGCGAAAATCATGGACAATGGGCTACCGGCTATGGACCATGGATCGCGGACTATCGACTAAAACAAACTACCCAATCGCCTGTTCCAGGTCAGCGATCAGGTCTTCTACGTCTTCGATGCCGACACTTAAGCGGATGAGGGAGTCGCTGAGTCCACCGTTAATGCGCTGGTCTTGCGGAATGCTGGCGTGGGTCATGGAAGCCGGGTGGCCGCAAAGCGATTCTACGCCGCCTAAAGACTCGGCTAAGCTGAAATACTTTAGTTTTTCCAGTACCTGTATCGCATCGGCCATTACATCGCCCTTTAAAACAAAGGAAATCATACCGCCAAAATCATGCATTTGTTTTTGGGCAATAGCATGGTTCGGGTGCGATGGTAAACCGGGCCACAATACTTTTTCTACTTTGGGGTGATTTTGCAGGTATTCGGCAATAGCGCGGCCATTTTCGCAGTGCCGCTGCATCCGGACGTGCAGGGTTTTCAGGCCCCGCAACACCAAAAAGCAATCCTGGGGCCCCGGCGTGCCGCCGCTGGCATTCTGAATAAAGGCCAGCCGTTGGGCCAGCTCATCGTCTTTTAAAATAAGTGCGCCCATTACCACATCCGAGTGCCCGCCCATATACTTGGTCAACGAATGCATCACAATATCGGCACCCAAATCCAGAGGCGTTTGCAGGTAAGGCGTGGCAAAGGTATTATCTACCACCAGTGTCAGGTTGTGCTTTTTTGCAATGGCCGCGGCACCCGCAATATCAATAATATGGAGCAGGGGGTTGGTAGGCGTTTCCACCCAAAGCATGCGGGTGTTTTCGTTTATAAATCCTTCTATATAATTAATATCGTGCATGGGTACAAAGTGAAACTTAATACCATATTGCTGAAATATCTTGGTAAATATCCGGTAACTGCCCCCGTACAAATCGTTCGTAGAGATTACTTCATCGCCGGGCGCCAATAACTTAATAACAGCATCGATAGCGGCCATACCGGTAGAAAAACACAAACCGTGGGTGCCGTTTTCCAGGGCCGCCAGCGCGTTTTGCAACTGGGTGCGGGTGGGGTTGTGGGTGCGCGAATATTCGTAACCCTTATGTTGTCCGGGCGAGCTTTGCACATAAGTGGAAGTCTGGTAAATCGGGGTCATGATGGCACCGGTAGCCGGGTCGGGCTCTACGCCGGCATGTATGGTTTTGGTTCCGAATTTCATAGTTTATAGCTTAAGTTAAGTTTTGCAAATTACAGGATTTTTTTCGGTTACCGTCTATTTTTATGCTGTGGTTCAGCTGCGGATATCAATGCAAAATTAAACCAATCCCGGGTTTTCCATTAGTATCTCCCGCTATCTTGAGCTCGTCGAAGGATCTATCTCTTACAACTATGGTATTGAAGCGCAGCGAACAATACCTTATATTATGTTTTGAAGTGCCGGGAAGAAATAATTATTTCTGTAAAGAATAATTTTACCACCCCAGTTCTTCCTAAAACAGGAGGGGAGCTCTTAAACTTATTTTCAGTTTAGCTTATGTATATTGATGATCAAATTATTTGCATTCATTCATTTTTCCAGAATCTCAGGATAACCAAGAGCTTTAGAAAGCATAAGCAGCATCGCGGCTACTAGGGAAATAATCTGATGGTGCAGGGTGTAAAGCAATAAATTCCGGAGCTTAACCGCCCGGCCCTTGGCCGGTAGCAGGAGAGTGGGAGCGGGATTAAAACGGATAAAAGATCGGCCGCTTAACCCAAAATAACGGCTACCTGCGTATAATCTGTAAATTGCGGCCTTTAAGGCTTAGACCAAGCATGCTAAAAGAACTTTTTCGTAAAAACCTTTCTTCTTTTATTTCCATGTTGCTCCTGGTGGTGGTGCCGGTGCTGGTGAGTTCTTCGCTGGCTTTTGTGTTGTTCCGGAATCAGGAGCTGCTGCAAAACCTAAGCTTCGGGCAAATGGTGTTGTATTTCCTGGTAGTAGCCTTCACCATGGCCTTTGCTTTAACGCCCACCACGTTTGTGGCCCTGGTAACCGGTTTTTACCTGGATTGGCCGGGTTTTCCGGGTATTGTTGTTGCCTACGGACTGGCTTCCCTCATCGGGTACCGCGTGGCGCAGTTCATCGACCACGGCAAAATGATCGCCTTCCTGAACCAGTTCCCCAAAGCCAGTGCCGTGATGGAAGAATTACGAGATCATAGCTGGGGACTTATTATTTTATCGCGTATTTCGCCGGTGTTACCTTTTGCTTTTATGACGTTTGTGTTATCGCTGATCCGGGTAGATAAAGTAAAATTTTTGCTGGCCAGTATGCTGGGGATGCTGCCCCGTACCCTGTTTTTTTTCTGGGTGGGTACCCAGGCCCAAAGTATTATCAGCCTGATTAACAATCCCGAAACGGGCCGGGAAGGTAAAATCCTGGTGATTGCGCTAATTATTATTTCGGTATTTGGCTTGTATTATATTTTCGACCGAGCCCTGAAGAAAGCTTTGGCCCGCAGCCAGTCGGCAAAAAAATAACGTATATTTTTGCCAAAGGCTTGTTTTTAATAAATGAAAGTACTTATATTTGCACTCTCAAAACGAGAAAGCTGGTCACGTAGCTCAACTGGATAGAGCATCTGACTACGAATCAGAAGGTTTGGGGTTCGACTCCCTACGCGACCACAAAAAGGCCCTTTAGAAGCATCTAAAGGGCCTTTTTTTGTTTATACCGGACATATAAAAGATTACGCTGCTGCTAGTTAAGCTATGAAAACATTTATCTATATTCCACTCCTGTTCTGCTTATTAAGCTTAGGTTATTTGGAAAAGAAGAAAGTTACTATCCAACTGAATGATCAAATTAAAGGATGCTGGAAGAGTGAACAAATGCAGATACAATACATCGTGGATAGCCATTTGGTTTATGAGCAGGAGCTTACCCCGGAAAGAGGTAACGTGTATGACTTCGACGGTACAGTGGTTCGGGTAAAATATCCGGATGGAACTACTGCGCAGGGTACTTATTCCGTGGTAAAAGAAGCGGAAGAGAAGAAAGTAGTGTTACATTTACCCGGCACGACTACCACCTATACCCTCATTGCCCTGGCCCCTTCCCGTATGGTCTGGCAAAGAGACCTGGATGATGTACATTATAATGAAGGCTTGACCCAAAAATCAGCCGAGCGGGCAATTTATACTGAAGTGTTCAAGAAGTAAATACAAAAGAAGTGGTGTTTTTTCCCCTGGCCTGTGCCCACACAGGACAAAAGAATAGCGTTGGTTCCTGGTGTTCTAAAGGTTTGTGAGGGCACCCACATGCCGCAAGTTTAGGCTTTGCCGTAACTTGTGGCTCCCCTTCTTTTTCTCAGAAAGCTAGTCTTTCCGGAATGGGTTTGGAGGCGGTTTTCTTTTGTTTTTATTTCCAACTAATTGAGAAGCGCTCTGTAATTCTGTATATGCGCTATACTTTTTATTCATCATTGAGAAAGGAAAGTACATAAGATTTAGTCCGAAGGAAATCATACCGGCCAGATTTCATATCTGACCGGTATATTCCGGCATAACCCAGAAAACCAATAATTACTTTTACCTCTGCTTAAAAAAATAGCAAAGTATGAATAAAGAGGAGGCTATTACCATACTGGATGCGCTGGCTGCCGGATGCTCGCCATTTACAGGCGAATTACTGGCCGACCACCCGATGCTGAACGACAGAAAAGTTATTCGGGCACTGCAAATGGCCCTCGATGCCTTAGCTTCAGTTACAACCACCAAAACCCAGCCAAAAGAGGCAGTAGCGCCGGAATACAAGACCTTGGTGGCTGCTTTAGAAATAATGAAAGAAGCCGGCATCAGTCCCTCTTATAGCAAAGTTACCCGTTTTTTTCTGGGCAGCCGGCATTTCAAAAACAGTAAACTTTTGCAAAGTAATTTATTTGGGTCTTTTAAATACACCTTTAGCTATGAAACTTTAAAGCCAATTGTTTTAAAATTCTTTGAAGAAAATAGGGAGTTATTGGCGGCTAACCGGCCGGCCGAAAGAAGTAAGCCTTGGGATACTATTGTTTATTTTCAACAACCCAAATTCTGCAAACTTTCCGACAAAGCCATTAACCAGTTAAAAGATAAAATTACCGCGCTGGGTATTGTAAAGCAACCACCAATCCTGTCGGATTATATAATCAACGCCCGTATTGTTTTCCCGAGAGCCTATGAGCCCTGGTCGGAACAGGAACTGGAATATCTAACTAAAGCCATTTTGTATACCAACGACTTGCAAGTTCTCTCTTCTTGCTTTCAACGCGGAGAAAGGTCATTAGAATCGGTTGGTAAACGCTTTATTTATGAAGGAAAAGCCAAAATAGCCTAAAGCGCGAAATAATGGTTTAAGCTTTTAGTATTAACTTCTTTCCCTTGGCCAGTGCCCTCACCGGAAAAAGTATAGCCCCACCTGCTGCAAGTTTAGGCTTTGCCGTAACTTGTGGCCTTCGCTAGAGCCAGTTTGTAACTGGCACAAGTTGAAAACTTGTTAAATATTTTACCGCAAGTTACGCTGCGCTAAACTTGCGGTATTTGAGGTTGACACGATGTATATAAAGCCCTTGCTTTGCTGCAGACTTTACTTACACGCAGCTTTTGGTTAAATTTTTAGCATTGCTTAAAGCACCAGTATTCGTTTTATTACCGGACCTTCAGAAGTATGTATTTGAATAATGTAAATACCCGAGCCAAAGGAAGAAAGCAGAAGATTTAATTCGTCATTTGCTACCTTGTCCAAATCTGAAGCAATTATAAGTTTCCCTATAGAATTATAAACATCAATTTTTTCAACTTTAAAATCAGCTTTAAACCAGTTAATCTTTACTTCTCCTTTTGTTGGATTAGGAAAAATGCTTATGGCATTCTGAGGGGCTAAATCCAGCACCTTAAATTCCTTGGTTACCGCTTTCCCTCCTGCCCCGGCAATGGTAATTGAACCTGAACTTACACCTTTAGGAGCCTGTACTTCTAAGGTAGCCGGGGTTACTTTCAGAATATTAGCCTGAATCTTGTTAAAGTAAACCGTATCAGCTTGCCCATCTGCATTAAAGTTATTACCATTTATAACTATAATACTTCCGGCATTGCCGCTGTTTGGTGTAAATGATGTGATTATCGGAGGCGGAATAAATGTAAAATCAGTTGGGGTACTTGTTGCTCCTCCGGGTGTTTCCACTACTATTCTGCCCGATACCGCTTCTACTGGTACCTTCACTAACAACCGGGTAGCTGATGCTTCTACTATTTGGGCCAGTGCATTTTCAAATTTTACGCTATTGCGCGCCGGGGTTTCGGCAAAATTATTACCATTCAAAACAATTGTATTCCCTGTTTTTCCTTTTCCCGGATTAAAATCGGTAATAACCGGTGGATACCAAACCCTAAAATCCTGGGTACTTTCTACCTTCCCGCCTAATGTTTTTATCTGAATTTTACCAATGGTAGCAACAGCGGGTACTTCCACTTTTAAAGTTGTTTCCGAAGCTTCCAGCGTTCTAGCCTTTACGCCGTTAATTGTTACCGTATCTAAAGTAGCATCCGGAGAAAAGTGCGTACCGGTTAAGGTAACAACAGAACCCGGTACCGCATCTAATGCTGATATCGCGGTTAGAGTTGGTGGCTGAAATATGATATAGTTTTCAAGGGTTTGAGCTGCCCCATCGGCAGTAACCACTTTAATTTTACCGGAGAAAGCAGCATTGGGTACCGTAACGGTTAAAGTAGTTGGTGTAGCACTTAAAACCATGGCTGCTACGTCATTGAAAGTAACTTTATTATTTTCCGCACTGGCTGCAAACTGTTTACCGGTTATAGTAACTACTTTACCGGCCCGGCTTTGCGTAGGTGAAAAGGTTTGGATAGTGGGTGTTGTAATAATATTCTGGGCCAGGAGCTGTTTATCCGTATTAAGTACCTGGGGCATATCATATATGCGGTTTATGGTAGTGTTTGTCCGGACAGGATCGTTATAATCAAAGAAAATATCAGCGTAGTTTTCTATTTTTGTTTTAACCGGCAGATTAGCTTTTGGTTTGATACTGAATTGGATAAACCCATTACTTCCCGCCTGATTTGTAGTACTATCGGGCAGCATAATATTGTCAAACGTAAAAGTCAACACCGGTTTCACTTTCCCGGATACCGCTAACTGATACCCGTGCGAAACAGCCCCTACTTGAAAGGTACTTAGGTCTAAATCGGGGGAGAGCGTATCTACCGCTACCACGCGGTAAGCCACATCGGTACCCGTATTCTGAAAACGGATGGTGTAGCGTAAAGGTGAATTGGTAGGAGTATAATTTTCGGCGGTTAATCCAACCGGAATTACCTGTTTATCATTCGGGTCATAAGAATCGATGATAGGTAAGCATTCTTCCGTAAACTCAGGTTCCGGATCATCTGGTGGGTAAGCCATCATTAGAAGGGAGGGAAGCCCAGACTTATTAGCGGATGGTATTTCTACATTGGTACCAGCGGTTGCTTTTAAGGGGTGGCCCTCCGGTTGATCTACTTCTACTCTAACTGCTCTGCCAACTGGTTTAAAGCGCAATACTAAGCTGTCCTGGGAAGCTAATTTATACTTACTATTCAGGGTCAGGTCTTCATCCTGATATATACGAAAGAACAGGCTGTCCGTCATATCCCCGGCGCCGGTATTACGGATTACAAAGCGAACTTGATTATATTCTACTGTTTTACCTGTAACCGTTATTGCGGCTTTGTTCCAGTTAGAAGCAGCTGGATAAGTATTAACTGGGGTAATCCAGGCTTTGGTACAAACCGTTAAGCCGCGGATATCAGGGTTTGCACAGGATACTGAATCAATGATGGTAATGGTGCCTCTTTGATGGGGTTTTAAGTCTCCAACGTCGAAGACAAAGTTGCCTTTGCTGTCTTTGGTAAAAGGTAGGCTAGCCTTTATAAATTCCAAGTGTGGAGGAAGCTGCACGTAAACTTTGGTCTGGGCCGAGGAAGCAAAGCCGATGTTGGCATAGGAAACAGTGGTTGTATTGCGGAAGCAGCGCCGGCGGCGATCTGAGGCAATGTTGACTTCTAAATATGGTTTATCTGTTATATTAAAACCAAAGTCTAAATTAGAGATGATGCTGCCCGGCGCCGATACGCGGATGGCTGCCGTAGGAGCAGTGCAGACCTGGGTAATCGTGCGGCCGCTTTGCTGAGGCAGCAAGGCTTGCACGGTATAAGTTCCGGTATCTGTAGCAATAGCATAATTGCCCAATGAATCAGTAATGCTATAATATGGACCTGGTAAGGCTTGCACCACGATGCCGCTTAATCTGGTTTCGGATTCTCCGGCCTGGCAATTGCTATCTTTATCCTGATAAAGAGTACCCTGCAGGGTACTGGAGGTATGGTTGCGGGAGGCATCCAGTAGTTGTATTTGAAAGGCATCTTCGCGACCAGCTGTAGGAATAGTGTCATTGCCCACGATTAAATTGTTCCAGAACTGGCCATATAGAAGACTGGTTTTACCCGGTAAAGCTAGAATTTTGTTGGCCTGCCCATACGTTTTCTCATCCAGGTTCATTTTCCAAAGTTCTCTTCCTTTAGTGTCATACCTGGCAGCCACTATATAGGGCTTTTCAACATAAGTAAGGTAATCGGAATAGCCTGCCACATGGATTTGATTATCTTTATAACTGATAGTGGAAAATTGATTAGAAAGGGTGGAGTATCCTCCCGCTTTCACCCAATCTACCTGGCCATCCGGTAATAATTTAAATAGCATGGCATCCCTGGTGTTTGAAGGAATAGTCACATTATGGTTGTCGAACTTCGGTGTACCTCCCATCGATCCGACTATATAAATATTATTTAAATCATCAACAGTTATATCCTGGGGTATGGCATACCCCACCAAGTCCCAGACATTACCCTGGGTATAACCATAGTTTTTAGCCCAAATGGTATTCCCGTTTGGCGCATATTTTACTACCAGCAGCCCGGGGCCAACCAAAGTGCTGCCATAAGTGCCGGCTCCATTTGATCTACCTAACAAAATAATATTGCCCGTTTTATCCATTGCTATAGAAGCAGCACTAGCATCTATGGTTTCACCTAAGCCGGCCCTTACCCACTGCAACTTGCCAGCGTTATTTACCTTTATCAAAAAGTCATTATCACTACAGCAGCTCTGCTCACGTAACCGAAGGTTGAATGCGAACCAGGAATTTACCTGGCCAGCAACATAAACGTTGCCCGTTTCATCTACCAGTACTTTATTGCCTACAAAGCCGCCGCTAGTTCCTTCAGTTAAGGACCATAGCTGATTGAAGTTTTTATCTAATTTTGCTACTACTAGGGTAAATTGGTGTTGGCTTCCGGTCAGGTAAATATTGCCGGTCTTATCCACTGCTATAGATTTTAAATAATCACCTACAAAGCCCACATTCTTTGTTTTAACTAATGCGCCAACAGCATTATACACCATAACAAATGGTCCATTATCAAAGGATCCGACTTCTTTTCCTGCTTTTGAAATACTACCCTTGTTTTGGGTCCAGCTACTTGCCAATACATATACATTCCCTTGTGCATCCTGGCAAACGTCATGAACAATTTCATATTCATTGCTACTAAAAGTTATTGGGTTTATGGTAATCTGGGAGAAGGCATTATATCCTAAGCAACTGGTAATGAAGAAAATTAAAAGTAAAAGTTTTCTCATGATAGGGTGTTTAAGGAAATGTAATTACCTTTTAAAGGTATAAAAATATTTAAATTTCTATATTCATAAAATAATATTTAAGCTGTAATCTAAGAAATGATGGAAGTTGCGGATGAAGAAAACCGGTATTTTTGTTTAGAGGCATTAAAGTCCCTGATGCAAAAAACTAGAAGAACATAAAAATAAGAGTATAAGAGTAGACATTGCCGCATAAGCCGCTGAATAATAGCATAAATCCGCTAATAGTTTGATCCGGATAAATTAATCCATTATCATTTTTAATAAACTCCCTTTGCTAGGCATAACCTTACTGCACATAAACCAAAAAGAGTAATAAAAAAGCAGGGCAACCAGCAGCAAACGTGGTGCTCTAACCCCTGAGCTACAGCTAATACTGGCCGGATTCGAACCGGCGACCTCCCGATTAACAGTCGAAGTAACGCTTGCTTACGGCACCTGCTTTTAGAGCAACAACAGGTAAAAAGAGTCTTTTTTATGGAAAACGAAGTATCTCTGTTTTACGGCACGCCATATTAAAAAACGGGCAACAGGCAGTTGGAGACTATAAAGCGTGTTACCATTTCACTATTTTTATTCCTACGAATAAAAAGCCGGAATCAAACCAGCATCTCCTGAACCCAAATCCGAAGTAACTCCAACTTACGGCACCGTTTTATGTTTTTAAAGTACTCTTAAAACCTTTTATACTTTCGCGAGCGTCCTCGCACGTGAATACTGTTGTCTGGCCTCTGGCCAGGTGAGAATATAATTCCGTTACCCAGGCCGGAGGTCTGCTCCATTTAGGACACGAGCGAGGACGCTCGCGCCATGGAAAAATTAAGAATTATACTTTTAAATAAAGCAGGCGACAAACGATAAAAGACTAAACACCCGGAGGTGCGTTGCTCTACCACTGAGCTACGGCCCCATTTCAATTACCAGTTTTCAGTTATCAGTACCATTTTACTGTTCACTGCTAACTGTTTACTAATAAATGTGGTGGAGCCGGCCGGATTCGAACCGGCGACCGACGAAGTAACTTTTATCTACGGCACTGCTTTCAACCTCACCCTAAATCCCTCTCCTCCAGGAGAGGGACTTTTGGGCTATTCCGATATTAGCCTATCCTCACGGAAAGACTTAGTAAGTTGCAACGCTCCCTTCTCCTAGAGGAGAAGGGTTGGGGAAGAGGTGTGCTAAACCGCTACTGCTTCAATTCCAGCCAAAGCCGCACCTCCGTTTTCCATAGCGGCCAGCACCTCAAATACTTTATCCGACCAACCGGCAATCAGGAACACATCGGGCCGGAGGAGCTGGATAGGCGCGTGGCCGTAACCCGCCAGGTCGAAGAGGTAAAGCCGGGCCTGGGGCGCTACCACTTTGTATTGTTGCCATTCTGCGGCCAGGTGACCGCCATCGCCGGAGCTGTTCCAGAGTTGGCAATCGGTGAAGAGCATGACCTTGTCGGCTTTTACTTTCCGCCGCACCAAGTCCCGGATTACCAGGTGGCCGTTCGTAAAATAGCCTACTTCGCCTTCGCGGCGGTAAAACTCCTGCACATTGGCCAGTACGTTGTTGCGGGGCAGGTTTATTATTTTCCAGGTATTGCCGAACATGCCGGTAATAACGTGGCGGCATTGCTGCTGCAACAGCATACCCAATAGCAGGCCGATGTCGTACAACTGGATTTTGCTGTGGGCCGATACGGCTTTTTGCATGGAAGCCGATACATCGCAGGCAATAACCACTGGTACTTTCTCGCCGAAGCCTTTAACGTTTTGGATGCTGATTTTTACCGCTTCTTCCAGGGCCGTTAATACCCGCGTGGTATAACCCGATTTCAGGTTTAACATTTCGCGGTAAGCCGCCAAATAACGGAACGGCAACTGCTTCGCGTTTTGCACTGCTTTTTCGTTGGCCAGGTAAGCACATAGCCGACCGATGTGGGCCGCCGATACCTTTGCTTCCAGGATGTTGCGCAGGTTGCGGAGCAGGGCCATGTAACCCAGCTTGTTGCTATCCAGCAGTTCTTCCCATTTGGCCGCCCAGGCTTGTTGGCGTTGCTCATCGGTTTCGAAAGCCTCTTGGCCCAGCGCCGATAATTCGGTTTCCCAGGTGTAAGGCGTAGCCAAAGTGTTCTGCACAATTTTATCGAACAAAGCTTGCTGCGCGGCATCTTTGGCTTTTGGGTGCACCAAAAACAAGGCATCACGCAGTTTTACTTCGGCGGGCCGGTTGTACTTGGCAAACTGGTATTCGTCGAATTTGTTAAAAGCCAGAGCAATGCCTTTCTGTACTTGTTTGGAGAGGCGGTTTAGTTTTTTGGTGCCTTTCCGTTCGTTGCGCAACTGGTAGTAGGCCAGCAATTCGGTTATTTCGTCGGCGCGGCCGATTACCCGGCTAATGGTGCGGCTTACCAGGCTGTCGCCAGCATGCCGGTGGGCCAGTTCGGCGGCCAGTACCAGCGATACGCTGCGCAGATGCATTTGCGCACGGGTGTAAACCGCCAGCTTTGCCACAAATAGCGGTTCGTTCTGCGCCACTAGTTCTTTTATCCGGTGCAGGCGGGCATTGGCCTTTTCGTAAAAAGTATCGCTCAGGGAGGCGGTAACGACGGCCGCATACAGCTCTGCCCGCACATCCATTTCCCAGGCCAGCGCACCTTCGTGGTTCTGGGTAGCCGTTTCTTTCGCTTTGAAAAAGTTGAATCGCATAACCTTTTGTTTTAATTGACGATTCAAAATTGGGAGGCCAGTGCGCAGTCTTTTTGCGTAGAGGAAAAAAAAATTATATTAAATAAGAGATGATACGCAAAACAAATAATAAGTAGGCTTAGATAAACTCACTCTTGTCATCCTGGAAGGATCTATTTGGTTTACTGCCAAATAGATCCTTCCAGGATGACGGAAATGGGCGCCACAAATTTAATTTATTTAATATTTTATTTTTGCGTAATATCTCTTAAATAATTATCGGTTTATCATTTTATCTATCTTAAACCTTTATTATCCGGTTTAATAGTAATAAAATAATTAGCCTTTATTTCATTTAAGAAGTAATAAGTACTAATCTATAATTCTAATGACTAATAAATGAATAGAATAGACTTTTTAAATAAAATCAATACTTATGCTGCTAGATTTGTATTAGAAGTTGAAGGCTTTAATGCAACTAATCAGTATCACATAAATATTCATGCTGAAAGCTTTTTAATTCCGGTACTTAATGAAGTTTTTGGATTAAACCTTGAAAATTTAAATTCAACTCAAAGGAAAAATTATCCCGCTATAGATTTAGCAGATTTTAAAAATAGAGTTGCTTTCCAAATAACAGCGCCTAGTAATGTTGAAAAAATAAAGGGTACAATAGAAAAATTCTTTAGGCACGAGTTAGACACAGCATTTGATGTTCTTTATGTCTATATTATAACCCATAAAAATGAAAAGTATAATGAGGAAAAGCTACAGGCTTTAATACCAGCTAATTTTACTTTTTTAAGTTCTGAGCACGTTATAGATAAAGATGCTATACTTCAAAAAATTAATTCAATAAGTTCTACCCCTAGAATTCAAACCATTGCTAAACTTTATGAACATGAGTTTTCTGATATTCAAATTGAAATGAGAAAACAAAAGTTTATTAGTGGTTATTTGAATAATGAACCAGAAAATATATTTCCCAATCTTCTGAATATATCGTTTCCAAAACATTTTTATAAAGCTGAATTAAATATTAATGAACAGAAATTAACTGATTCATTAAATGATTACCTAATTAAGACGGGGAAGAAGCCTATAAAAAAGATGAAACCGGGGAAACTGGTAAAAAGTGCTTTACGAGAAAATAATTTAAAAGCTCACGATTGGTTACTTCATGAGAATAGTATTTTGACATTTAGAAACCTTACTGATTCCTCTGACCCATTTCTCAAGATTGTTGATGTTGGAACTGTTACTCAAATAAATTCTAAAGAATATTATGAAATGAGTGACGATGCTAAAAGAGTTTTTAAAAATCTTTTAAGAAATACTTTAATTCAATTTTGTAGTTTAAAAACTATTGAATGGTTTGGGAAAAAAGAAGTTTTCAGATTTGCAAATAACTCAAAGCTTCCAAATCAAAAAAAGATCAAATGGAAAGGGAAAAAGGAAGCTACTAAAACTGTGATTTTTGAGATGATAAATAAAAAGGAAGGGCACATTATATGTTATAGGAATTTAGCTTTTAGAAGTTCTTTTCTCAACATTGAGGATAAATGGTTTTTAGTTATCAATCCTACATGGAGTTTTACAAATCCAGGTGGATATCATACAAGCAGATTTGAACCAGATTATATGTCTGGTATAAAAAGGTTAGAGAATAACAAGGCAATATTAAATTATTTTAGGTTTTTTGGTTATTACTTATCATACACTGATTTATTCTCTACTAATTATCCGTACATGCAGATTCATTCTACAATGACTCTTCCTCTTTCTCCAAAATTAGAGGAAAAAGCATGGAAACCAGCTAAAATTTCAACAAAAACATTAGCAATACCTCTTGAAGATATTCAGACTGATAATGAATTATTTGAAAATAATCTTTTTGATTAATGAAATTAAGATATATAGAGGAACCATCCTTACAGTTCGGAAATAACCAACATATTTGTCCTAAAGCAGGAATTTTTAACTATAATCCATTTGATATAACTCAAGTGCGACCTGAAAGAATTACAATTGGGATTATTGGTAAAAGTGAAAGTATTGATAAAGTGCTCACATGGATTGAATCATGCAAACAGCATATTAAAGGTAAAGAAAGTAAAAATCCTCACCCAAACCTTTTTTTGAACTTTTGTGGTTTTAATAAAGAAGCTGGATTCAGAAGTGAGATAGTATATGATGATACATATTTAAGAAGATTAAACAATTCTGATTTTGATCATATTATCAAGAAGCAGGAAAATCTTGAAGATAGAATTAAAGACATTACAGAATTATACTTAAGTGAGATAAAGTTTCTCTCAAAAAATAAGAAACCTGATGTTATTATTTGTGCTTTAAGTGAAAATTTTATCACTTATATTAAAAATGATAGCACTGAATCTGTTGAAGATGAAGAAGAAGATTCAGCAAATACAGAGTTAGAGCATGAAGAACTTTCTGAAAAAGAACAAGACTTTAGAAGAAGTTTAAAAGCTAAAGCCATGCAATATAATATTCCTATCCAAATTGTGAGGGATAGAATTGCAAAGCCTACTTCTGAAATGCAAGACGAAGCTACAATAGCTTGGAATTTTTTTACAGCACTTTATTATAAGGCCGCAGGAACTCCTTGGGCTTTGATTAGAAAAGATTCTGCGGAAGCAACATGTTATGCTGGAATTAGCTTTTTCAAGAGCCGTGATAATGTAACTACACAAACAAGTATTGCACAAATATTCAATGAACTAGGAAAAGGAGTTATCTTAAGAGGAGAGGAGATTACGTTGAAGAAGAATGACCGTACTCTCCACTTGTCAGAAGAACAAGCATTTAACTTACTTTCTCAGTCTTTGAAAGAATATTATGAAGCAGTTAAAATATTTCCTAAAAGGCTAATTATTCATAAGACATCTAACTTTAATGACGGAGAAATTTTTGGCTTTCGGCAGGCGGCAAAAAACTTTCATATAAATCAAGTTGATTTAGTTTCTATTCAAACTTCTGATATTCGCTTATATAGACAAGGTGGATATCCTCCAATGAGAGGAACACATTTAGCCTTAACTGAGCAACATCATATTCTTTATACACGCGGCTCTGTTCCATATTATGAAACCTATCCAGGTCAGTATATACCTATTCCACTAGAAATTAAATTAGCTCAATATGATGAATCTCCTAATTTAATTATTGATGAAATTCTTTCATTAACTAAAATGAATTGGAACAATACACAATTTGATAGAAAATTTCCTATAACAATTGAATGTGCTAGAAATGTAGGAGAAATTTTAAAATATCTTGATGAAGACGAAGAGATGCAATTAAAATATAGTTTCTACATGTAATAAGTTTTATAGCTATGTAAGTAATTGGTGCTTCGTCGGAGCCGGAAACCTTAAAACAATACCCTGGTGTCTTGCAGAAGGAAATTATTTGGCTCCCTGCTAACAAGTTTTTTCTGCATGACAGTTGTGGGTTCAGTAACTTTAATATCAATAAGGTTGCGTAAAGTCAGTTATATAACTTTCATAAGAAGATTCCTGCGCAATCCATCTATAAAGTTATATACTTTTATAAAATTCCTGCCGAACCTGAATTAAGACCTGGTTAATCTTATCCAGATCCGGCGTTTCGGGTAAGCTGGAGTTAGCATAAAGGCTATCCATTTGGGCAATGCGGGCTTCGGCCATCTCTACCAATTCCTGGTATTCGAAAGACCCGGCGCGGATTTGTAATAAAAAGTCCCGGTCGGACCGGCGTACCCGGATAATACCTTCTTGGGCAATTTCTTCGGCCATGGCTAGTAGCCGGAAGGTATGCATCAGGTTTTTGGCATCGTAGTTTTTACCGTGCGATAAGGTGTTCTGGTACCGGGTATTATTGCGTTTTTCCACCCATTGCCAGTATTCCAGGTACTCTTTGCAGTAAGTAGAATAGCCGTTTTTATTAAACGACATTACCGCCAGCGGATCTAAACTTTGAGGGATAGAACTCAGCGCAACATCGTTGGCATTTTCCCGCTGCATTACGTCTTTAAATTGACATTCCGGGCTATAAAACAAACCGTACAATTCCGGCATGTGCGGGATTTTAGCCAGTCCGCAATCTTCCTGCTTTATTCCTTTTACTCTTAAGAAATGCAACAGCGACACAGCGCCCTGGCCTTGTACCACGTAGCAAAAGTCCAGCACCGATTTCCGTTGCGGCTCCACCGGGTTAACAATTTTTTTGTTCAGGCCTTTGGCTTTTTTTACCTGTGTCAGGGCATAACTCGCAAAGGTAGTTTGGCATAACCGGGACAAAAACAATTCGGGTTTAAACTGTTGGTAAAGCGGATGCTGGTACAGGATGCAGTCTGGGGGCATGTTCAGTAACTCCAGCATATTGGGGTTGTTTTTAGAAAGGAGTTCCACAAAACGCTTTAGTTCGTAATAAACAATATCGTTACTTTCGTTACTCAGTTGCGCCACGTAATGTAAGCCATAATACTCGTCCTGCGGCAATACAAATACCCCGCGGATATCGGTATCGGAAGTGGCTGTATTTAGGCCATAGGCTTTGCTGCCGCTGATACCTTCGAACAGCAGCAGGTTTTTACTTTTTAGGTTGTCTAGGGTTAGGGCCATGGTTGTTGCATAATATTCCGGAATAAGTTGTTCAGCGTTTCGGTATCGCCCTGCTGTTTGGCGAAGGTTTCTTTTTGGCTTTCGCAATAAGTTAAGAGTTGGCTAATATAAGCTTCCAGTTTTGTTTCCTTGGGGTGCAGGTAAGTTTCGCTTACCGTTGCTTTCAAGTAAAGCAGCTCGTTAATTTTAGTAAGTATGGCTTTTTCCGGCATCAGCGGCAACAAGGCCTGGAACTGCAACGGTGGGATACTTTTCTGCTCTACGATCCACAGGCTGGCCAGCGCCGTCCGGAGTAGATAAAAATAACTCTTCAGTTTAACCTCCGGGGCGGGAGCGCAGGTACGATAATAATTAAAAGCCATGCTGAGATAGTGGTGCAGCCCGGCCCGGCCGGAAAAATAAGCGGGTGCCAGTGCGGCCAGTTTTTCCCGGAAATCTGTTGTTTCCCGGTAAATAATCGGTGACTGCAGTCGCTCTAACATAGCGGCATTGGATTTTCGCAGCAGTTTCAGGCTCTTCCGGATATCCCAGCCCACCAGGTCCAAATCGCCTTGCAGGTACTCCATGCTGTCTTTATGGTCGTCAATGGACAAATACCAATTTGGAGGATGACGGTAAATAAAGCGAACGTCGTAATCACTATCGGGAGAGGGAAAGCCCCAGGCCCGGCTACCGGTTTCGCAGGCGAACAGGATGCTTACGTCAAATTGCTTTTCTACTGCCTGGAGTTTTTCCTGAATCAGCTTTTCCATATTTTTCTAATTGTTGTTTCAAAGGTAGGGTGGTGGTGCGCAGTGTTTTTGCGTAGGTTTAAAAATTTTATATATTAGCACCTCATCCCTAGCCCTTCTCCTCTAGGAGAAGGGGACTTGCCAGATTAAACCAATTATGGGATTATAAGGTATTCCCACGGAAAAAAATGATAAAATAGGAAAGTAATGAAGTTCTC
>Ga0210040_10000335_pt1 | contig 81826 bp, 64 predicted proteins | sample CryGeyCG12114_NA_FD_185462 | JGI IMG/M metagenome (GOLD analysis project Ga0210040, IMG submission 185462) | Groundwater microbial communities from aquifer - Crystal Geyser CG19_WC_8/21/14_NA (SPAdes) (version 2) | ecosystem: Environmental > Aquatic > Deep subsurface > Groundwater | place: USA...
CCCCGTTACGGTTTACAATGCCGGAGTTTAAACCTAATAATGGCTGAGTTAATGTAAAATTAACCGGTATGGCTTCCACGGTTAAAGCTTCATTTAGATCGGTGTCGGCCATATACAAATCAAAACAATGATTATCGGTACTGCTTATCTTAATTACATCTTTTTCCTGGTAAAACTGGTTGTCGGTAGAAGCTTTTAGGTTAATAGATGGTTTATTATTTTTGGGGCAGTTTAAAATCAATATCTGATAATCACGGCGTACTTCCCCGATCTTAACATTATTGCGGTATTCCGAACACCGGACCCCAAAAACAAATAAACCAAGGCTGCTGGGCTGTAAGGTAAGCAATCCGCCAGTAGGCGAAACAGAAATGGTGGGGTTACCGGGTATTTGCTGGTTGGTACTCAAGCCAGTTGTCCATTCCACCATAGGGTAAGGGCCAGAAACAGCCAAAGGAGCAGGGTTTCTAACGGTACTATATCCGTTTAAAGGCGTAACCATATCATAGACCAGGGAATCGCCGTCCGGATCTTGCCCTCCAAAATTATAATAGAATAATTCGTTTATACAGGCATAATCGCTAACCGGCGGAAATAATTCGGGAGATGAATTGCGGAAAGCGGCCCCATTCTGGGTTACGGCCGGAAATTCTAAATAAAACGTTTGCCCGGCAGCTCCCGGGTTTACTATATTGCTGATTACGCCGTTGCGACAACATCTTTCCCAAACCAGGTAGTAGCCGTTAGCACTGGTGTAAACGGTTTCGGGAAGTGTAATATTTTGGGTATAAACAATTTTATCGGTACTTAAAGAAGCACTGGTGCAGGCAATAGCGGTATAAGCCACCGGCGACTCTTGCGGATTGCTCATCTCGAAATTTGCCATGCGCCTATTGGTTCCTTTCTCAAATATGCTCACTATTATAATAGGGTCAATGGCGTTGCGATCGCCATTAATATTATCAAAATACATATTTAAGGTAATCTGGTATGTGGAGCCGGAAATATATTTCAATCCAAACTCGCCGCCTACAATGTGAGTTGCCCGGGCAGGTAGCATCAAAATTAAAAAAAAAGCAATAATTAGAAGTTTGCGCATAACGCTTCAAAATTTACAGGTTATGAAAATGCCGGATCAGGAAATTCTTTGTCCCAGGTTTTTGATTTTATAAGATTAAATTTGTTTTTTACTAAAGCCACAGCAATAAACTGTATTGCATACCTTTTCAGGTCTAGGCCATGGCGAGTAATTTATATCAAAGAAGTATTTTATATAAACTTTACGTATTGTTTTTTACCGCCCGTTGCCTGGGAAATAATTTTTTTACCGGGCAGCGCATCAGGTAAGAATTAACGTATTAGAAAGTAAGTTCTTTATTTTGATTACTAAGCTTCGCTGCAATATAAAATTAATCGGCCCATTGGAAACTTCTTAAATGCTGAATATGGCGTGTCAAACTTTTATGTTTAAACCTGTATCCATTCAAAGACAAGATTTATGTATCTCACCTGTTAAAAACTAATCGTGTTTTTTAGAAAAAACAGTAAAACATTTAATCTGGAGGAGGTACTGGATGGTTGCCTGCACGGGAAACCCAGTGCACAAAAACGGCTTTACGAGCAATATTATAGTTTTGCTAAAGGAATTTGCCTGCGGTATGCTGCCAACCCGGAAGAGGCCGAAGAAATGGTGAATGATGGTTTCTTAAAAGTACTTTCCAAATTGCATTATTACGATCATACCCAGGTGTTTGACGCCTGGTTCCGGACCTTGATGGTGCGCACCAGCATTGATTATTTTAGAAGAAACCACGCCAAATTATTAGTTATAGATATACAGGAGGCTCACGAAGTAAAATATGATGATGAATTACTGGAAAAATTATCGGCCGATGAAATTCTGGAATTGGTGCAAAAACTGCCACCAGCTTACCGGGCCGTTTTTTCGCTCTATATTGTGGAAGGTTACTCCCATGCCGAAATAAGTGAACTGCTAGGCATAAATGAAGGTACTTCCCGGTCTAATTTGGCCAAGGCCCGTTTAAAAATGCAGGAATGGATAAAGCAATTATGTTCAGAAAAAATTGTACAAGTGAATCATGCCAGACGAGCGGTTTAATAATTTAATAAAGAAAAAACTGGAGTCGGTACAACCTCCTTATAAGGAGGAAGCATGGAAGAACTTTAACAAGTTGTTACCGGCGCCGTGGTACGTCAACGTTTTTCACCAATACCGAAACTGGATTTATGGTGGTATCGGAGGCGTTGTAGTAACGGTAATTAGCATTTTATATTTTCAGCAAAACCAAGAAAACCAACAACTACATGAAACAATAGCTACACTAAAAAAAGAGGTAACCGAACAATATAATAAACAAAAACCAGCTGCAGACAAAGAATCCGTAATAATTGCAGATTCAATCCGGAAAAATGCCGAAACAAATCAAATTCAAACGCCTACGGCAGGTACAGTTTTCCACGTAAATAAGGAAACTGCTAATCCAGTAAAAAATAGTAACAATCAAGATATTGAGCAGGAAAAACAAAATCAATCATTAAAAATACCAACTCCCGAAAAAAACATTTCCGCCACTACCGTAAACCGATCAGCTGAAAACAAAAGAAAAGCAAGCTCATTCGGAAGAGATGAGGCCGGTAAACAAAAACCTTCAGGTAATATTGCGTCAATTAACCGGAATAAAACGGTTTCGGATAATGTAGATTTGAACCAGGTAGATAGTGTTCTTACTGATAATAACAGCCGTAACAAGACTCTACCAGACTTAACTAAAACTGAACGTGCCAATTCCGTTATTAAAACAGATTCGGCCAAACAGAAACAGTCACAAAACTTAGCTTTAGCCCGCCAGGATACAACTTCTGCCGGAAATAACATGACACCGGATTCTGCTAGCGTCAATAACTCAAAAGAATTGCCAAAAGCAGAAAGGAAGCTGCAATTTTCGGGATTACAAGCCCGGGTTGGAGTAAACTTAAATTTGGGAGGTTTGAATAAGCTGGCATTTGGTCCTAACATCGAATTATTAATCGGGCAGCATTGGAGTATAGGTGCAGGTTTGAATATTTCCAGACCGGAAGAAGAACGGCATCATGACACGCATGCATTTAACTTGGCAAAAGGTAAACGCTTTGAAGATATGTATCATGTTTGGCTCCGGCCTGATGATAAAATTGAAGAAATAGATTTAAAAACAACGGTGCTGCAATTGCCTTTATCTGTAAACTATTATCTGCCGATTAAGGGAAAGTTCTCTTTATTATTTACCGGAGGTACCACCTTGGATTTGACAGTTAACCAACAGGTAAATTTTGAAAGAACGCCTCCCGGGGGCGGAGCTGAAAGGTATAAATTTAATGCTGATCCGCACACATACACCATTAATAATGTGCTTTATGGCATGGGTATACAATACCAGAATAAGCGTGTAGTTGGGCAAATAACCCCTTATTATATATACCAGTTCGTTAATCCGGAATACTATAATCCGGCTTCAAAAATTGGTGTAAATGCAAGTTTGAAATTTAATCTAAGAAGAGCAGGTAATTAGAACCTGCTCTTTGGATATTGCTATTAAAAGGGCCTGACTCACCTCCCAAAAAACTCTTTAACCCTCCATTTTTATTATTTCTTATTTCTTTTATTTTCTTTAGCAATAGCATTTTACCTTTCTTTATTTCGCTCATAATGCCAGTTAACACCTTTGCCGACACTCAGTTATTCATAAAACTTTAAAATTATTAATTAAATCGTAATCTGAAATTTGTCTTAGGGCAGCAGTATGCCGCTTTACAATTTATACATTATTTAAAAAATGAAGCAGAAAGAATATGCGAATATATAACTTTTATTTGCTGAGGGCTAACGATGATCTTTTGGGTGCTATATTTGTTTTTGAGCGTTTATGCACGATAGCACGTCCAAATCTTGCTCCATTTCGCTTGTTATGGTTTACGTATCTTTTATAGAGCGATGAGGCGTTTGTCTGGTTATTATTAATTCTAAAGTTAAATTTAGAAAAAGATTTGTGCTTCGCACCGGAAGCAGTTATCCTGGAAGAGGAGCAGGAGGAAACAAAAATTAAAAGTAATGTACCTAAGCTCAAAATTTCAAAAAATCTTATTATTCGTTCCATTAGCTAAATATTAAGTTTTGATTATCCCTTTCACCAATTTGTTTTTGGGTTATAACTTAATATTACGCCCGTTCCCTTTTAAACGCAGCCTGGGTATTAGCGAATAAATACACTGGTTAGATGGAAGCCGGAACTTAGAAACAAGATTATCTTACCCGTTTAAACTTTTAGCTACAGTGCTTTCCGACCAGTTTCTAGAAGAAACAGAATAAATATTGTATTAGCAGGTAATTAAAAAAATTGATAATTGCTTGACTGGAGTGCTCAATTATTGGAGCAGACTGCTTATAATAAATACCATAAGTTTTTAAAAGAGCATAAAAAGCTTAGAGCAATTTATATAGCTTCAATTTAGCGGCAGGAATCTACCGCCAAATTATGATGCAAAAATTTTCAACTGGCCAGGCAACGCCCGCTTAAAATAATATCGTAATGTTTAATAATGAAGGTTAAGTATAGCATCATCTAATTACAATGACAGAATGGATAAATGAGTGAATGTGTGAATAGATATTTGATAGTCAGATTTTACAAGCTTATTTATCTTCAACTAATTTTGTCCACTTACTTATTGGAGTGCCGATGCCATAAACCTTTACAAGTATAGCTGGCCAGCATGCTGATTAATAAATTATTTATATACAAGCTTAAACAAAAACAAAATGAAAATACATTCTATTTGGATTATCCTTTTCGGACTATCATTTATTTTTGCAAGTTGCGACTCGAATAATGTTACGCCTGCTGAAGCGTTAGAAACAGTGGATCTTGTTTTATTAGCCACTGCTAACTCCGGAACCGACTCTACTTCTACTGGTACCAAACCAGGCAGAAATTGCAACCTTACGGAAGTAGCAGTCAGTGATTTACCCGAGACTATTACAGCTTATGTTGCAGCTAATTACGCTGACGCTACCATAGAGGGTGCTGGCCTTACTGATGATGGGAACTATATCTTACACGTTGAAAATGCCGATGGAACGTCAGTAGGTTTAATTTTTGATGCGGACGGAACATTTGTAAGCGAGAAAAGCCACAGTAAAGTTCGGGGCACGGACGTAGCAGTCACTGATTTACCGACGGCAATTACTGATTATATTTCTGCCAATTATTCCGGAGCTACTGTTGTAAAAGCCATGATGGATAGCGAAAATAATTATATCGTCGCTATTCGCAATGTTGATAATACTGTTGTTGGCCTTATTTTCGATGCCACTGGCACTTTTAACAGTGAAGTAACTATGCAGGGCAAACGTGGGGGAGGCCATGGTAAAGGGCATCGTTAATAAAGGTAACCTTCATTGCTCATAGTTGTATTTCTTAGCAAGTAATTGGCAATTACCAGGGCTATTCATTTTTTAATTATCCTGATTATAAAACAATAAAGGTAGCTTAGCTACCTTTATTGTTTTATAATGTTAAACACGGTATTAAAAGTGATAAGTTTAGCCTTTAAACTACGAAATCAGGTAGTAGTATTGTTAACAACATTTATGCTTTTAAAGCATTCTTCGTCAAACTTCCCAATTCTAGAAAAGTATCATTAGCGGATAATCTTAAACTCCATACGCAGCTTTCAATACTAAAAACAAGCTCTTAAATCTTTTAGACTTGATTAAAACTTTAATAAGAACCTTTACTTAAGTAACTAACAGATAAAATATAGATTTTAAATCAAAAGAACTATTTTTGTAAGCTTTCGGGATTTCTGTTATTTCTTTTGCAGCTTTATATGCTTACTTCGTAAAAGAAATTAATCTCCGATGTATACCTTTAAATAGCAACCATGTACTATAATCATATTATCGAAGCAATGGGCAATACGCCCATGGTTAAATTAAATAAAGTAACCGCGGGCGTTAAGCCAACCGTGCTGGCCAAAGTAGAATATTTTAATCCGGGTAATTCGGTAAAAGACCGCATGGCTCTGAGAATGATTGAAGACGCCGAAAAAGCCGGAATTTTAAAACCTGGCGGTACCATTATAGAAGGCACCTCCGGTAATACGGGCTTCGGCTTGGCTCTTACGGCCTCGGCTAAAGGCTATAAATGTATTTTTACCTTAACGGATAAGCAAAGTCCCGAAAAAATAAATACCCTGAAAGCAGTAGGCGCCGAAGTAATTGTTTGCCCGACCGATGTGGCGCCCGAAGACGAGAGCTCCTATTATTCGGTGGCTAAACGCCTGAACCGGGAAATACCAAATTCTATTTACCCCAACCAATACGATAATTTATCTAATACGGCCGCGCATTATGCCTCTACCGGCCCTGAAATTTGGGAACAAACCGAAGGGAAAATTACCCATTTTGCTACCGGTGTAGGTACGGGTGGTACTATTTGTGGCGTAGCTAAATTTCTGAAAGAGCAAAATCCGGACATTAAAATTATTGGTCTGGATACCTACGGTTCGGTTTTTAAAAAATATAAAGAAACCGGCATCTTCGATCAAAACGAAATATATCCTTATAAAACCGAAGGCATTGGGGAAGATATTTTGCCCGGAAACGTCAATTTTGACCTGATTGATCTGTTTATAAAAGTTTCCGATAAAGATGGTGCTGTCATGACCCGGCGCTTATCCAGAGAAGAAGGCTTATTTGTAGGTTGGTCTAGTGGTACGGCCGTACACGGAACTTTAGAATATATTGGGCAAAATAACTTAACCGAAAAAGATGTATTGGTAGTATTGTTAGCCGATCATGGCTCTCGTTATTTAGGCAAACTTTATAACGACGATTGGATGCGTGCCCAAGGATATATAGAATAATATATATAAAGAATTTTAATTTTATAGGAATCGATCGAATAAAGAAGGTAGGTGTTACTTTTTAAAAGAATTTGTTTCTAATTTAGAATTATCAATTGTTTCAGAAACTGGTTTTTATGAAGTTTTCGTGTATAAATTAAACTGGTTAACCGGCAGCAATTGTAAACAGAGACAAGTTTAATTATAAGTTTGCGATTCCTTAATGTTGGAGTTTTTTAGAAATTTATTCGATTCGTCGAGTTTTATGCCCCATGGGCATTGTTATCTCTGGCAATCTGATATTCTGGGGCTAACGGTGCTGGGCGATGGGCTAACGGGTGTAGCCTACTTTACTTTACCGCTCATGCTTTTTTATATTGTAAAAAAGCGCGTCGATTTGATGCACCGGAACGTTTTTATATTGTTTGGTACCTTTATTATGGCTTGCGGCACCACCCATTTTATCGATATCTGGACAATCTGGCAACCTACTTATCGCTTGGCCGGCACGGTCACTTTTATTACCGGCATTATTTCTATTATTTCGGCGGTTGCTTTATATAAAGCCGTACCGCAAATATTAACCATACCCAGCAACCGGCAGTTAGAAGAAGCCAATAAGCTACTTTTGGCAGAAATTGCCAAAAAAGAAAACGCGCAGGCCGAGTTAAGGCAGGTAAACGATGAACTGGAAATGCGGGTGCAAAGAAGAACCGCTCAATTAATCCGGCTGAACCGGGAACTGGAAAAAGAAATTGAAGTCAGGAAAGAAGCCGAACGAAATTTAATTAATAAAAACGGGGAGCTGATCCGGATAAATGGCGACCTGGATAACTTTGTTTATTGCGCTTCGCACGATCTTAAAACGCCTATTGTAAACGCCGAAGGTTTGGTAACCGCTCTCCGGGAAGAAGTGAGCATAGAAAGCCCCCAGGTAAACGAATTGTTTATCCGGCTAGATGGCTCCGTGCAGCAAATGCACCGCACTATTCAGGATTTATCTGATGTAAGTGCCCTGCAAAAAGTTTCCAATACAACTCATTTAAAATCTTTACCCCTGAGCGCGGTACTTAACGAAGTAAAAACAGACTTAGCCGAAAATATCCGGCAAACCAAAACCCAGATTATAACCGATTTCCGGGCTTCCGATGCGGTGTGGTTTACCCATAAAAACCTGAAAAGTGTTCTTTACAACCTGATAAGCAACGCTATCAAATACCATTCTTCGGAACGAACCCCGGTTATTAAAATCAGTACCGAAGATGCCGGTGATTATATATTGCTGACAGTAGCTGATAACGGCATAGGGATAGACCTGAAAAAACACGAAAAGAAAATATTTTCTTTATTTAAAAGATTGCAGGATAACGTAGAAGGCAGTGGGGTAGGTTTATTTATTGTTAAACGCATTATGGAAAATAGCCAGGGGCGGGTAGAAGTAGAAAGCCAGGTGGGGAAAGGCTCCGCCTTTAAATTATATTTTCAGAAAAGAACAACACCAGATACGTACGCCGGATGAAACAGTTAAGAGGTGTTTTACTAATCGATGATAACGATACCAGTAATTTCTTAAATCAAAGGTTACTCAAGCGTGTTCAGTTAACCGACAACATAAAAGTACTGAATAACGGCCGGCAAGCGTTTGATTATATGGCTGCTTTAAGTCAGCAGACCAAGGTAAAAGCTAACCAGGATATAAAACCCGAACTAATTTTGCTGGATATTAATATGCCGGTAATGGATGGTTTTGAGTTTCTGGAATTGTACCAGGAATTGCCTGAAGATTTTCGCCGCGATATCCTGATAGCCATTCTGTCTACGTCCAGTCACCCGCAAGATACCGGTAAGGCCAATTTTTATAATGCTTATTACATTACCAAACCGCTTACCATCGAAAAAATAGAAATGTTGCTGGATATGCACTACGCTACATCCGAGTAAAATACTCAGGTTGATGCTTTAGGTTTTAGAACAAGCTTTATTTGTAATTAGAAGTTATTCTGTAATTTAGTTATTAACCCGATATTACCGAAGTAAACGTAAAGCTTTCACCATTAAATAAACCTTTGTCGCTTAATTTTAAAGCTGGTATTACCAGTAAGGCCATAAAAGAGAGCGTCATGAAAGGCGAAGCCAGGGTGCTGCCCAATTCTTTAGCAAAAGCATCCAACTCCGAATAAGCGCTGGCTACTTCATACCCATCAATCGGCGACATGATACCGGCTACCGGGAGCGGCAATATTTTTTCTTTTCCGGAGCCTACCGCCGCAATGCCGCCTTGTGCCCGGATAATCAGATTTACGGCCTGGCAAAGGCTTTCATCATCTACCCCCACGGCAATAATATTATGCGAGTCGTGACCGACCGAAGAAGCAAGGGCGCCTTGTTTAAGCCCGAAATTACGGATAAAAGCCACCGCCGGCGGAGCATCCTGGTAACGGTTAACGACGGCTATTTTCAATACGTCGGCCGCTACATCCGAAACAATATTGCCGTCCTGGATTTTTGCCGGTTGTTCCAAATTACTGGTAATTAACTGACCATCGTAAGCTTCTATAACTTTGATACGGGCAGTTTCGGATAAAACATCTACACGAAACTGAGCCGGCGTTTTAAGGCTGGTATTAAAATTATTTATCACCTCATTTTGCGATAGCGGAATGCGCGTAGCGTTATTTTCGGCTACTAACTGGCCATTTATATACGTTTGCAGCACCTTAAAATTATTCGGGTTGTCAATCACAATAAAATCGGCCGGGTCTTGGGAGCGGAGCAAACCTACTTCCAAACCATAGTGCAGCACCGGATTAACGCAGGCCGCTTTCAGAACTTTAAACAAATCGATGCCACGGTCCAGGCTGCGCTTTACCAGCAGGTTTATATGGCCTTCTACCAGGTTATCGGGGTGCTTATCATCTGAGCAAAACATTATTTGGTCGGCGTACTCCGGTAAAAGATTAATTAAGGCGTCGAAATTGCGAGCAGCGCTGCCTTCCCGGATTAATATCTTCATGCCGTATTTAAGTTTATCCAGGGCTTCTTTAGCGGTAAAACATTCGTGGTCGGTAGTCATACCGGCCGCAATATATTGGCGTGCCTGTTTGCCGCGTAAGCCGGGTGCGTGGCCATCTACCTGTTTGCCAAATTGTTGAGCTAAAGCTATTTTGTGCATTACATCGGCATCCTGGTGCAGCACGCCCGACCAGTTCATCATTTCGGCCAGGTATTTTATTTCGGGTTTCTGAAAAAGCTTTTCAATATCACTAGCCGTTATTTCGGCTCCGGCCGTTTCAAAAGGCGTAGCCGGTACGCAGGAGGGAGCGCCGAAATAAAACTTAAAAGGCACTTTATTACCATTTTCAATCATGTATTCCACGCCGCGCAAGCCCAGCACATTACCTATTTCGTGCGGGTCGGATACGGTAGCTACAGTACCGTGCACCACGGCCAATCGGGCAAACTCCGCCGGTACCAGCATCGAACTTTCGATGTGCACGTGGGCATCTACCAGTCCGGGTAAAATATAATGGGTCTGATCCGTATTTTCCGATACTATCGTCTGAATTTTGCTTTGCGCAATATGCAGCGTTCCGGAATATATTTTATTCTGCCATACATCAATAATTTGACCGCTGATTTTAAAATCTTTCTGGTACATGGGCGTTAGTCTTAGTATTTATATTTTCGTACATACGGTTTAACAGGTAAATTAAGCTATATTTGCTACAAATTTGAAAATTTTGAAAAAGATAATCTGGGCAGTTTTACTGGTAACTTTTTTGGGAAGCAGTGCTACCGAAATGGCCTGTACCCGTAAAACAGCTTTGCAAAAGAAAACCCTGTCTTATAAGAAAAAAGTACGTAAGGGTAAAGCTTTGCCCTGCCCGTGCGATTCTAAATAAACCAATTAGCGGGTGCGCTTAAAGTATGAAAAAAATTGTTGTTGCAATAGACGGATATTCATCCTGTGGGAAAAGCACCACCGCCAAATTGGTGGCCAAAGAGTTAGGCTACGCTTATATTGATACCGGCGCCATGTACCGGGCGGTTACGCTTTATTTTCTGGAGCATTACATTGATTTTACCAATCCCATAAAAATAGACCAGGCCTTACAGGATATTCATATTACGTTTGTTCGCAATGCCCGTACCCAGCGGAACGAAATATTTTTGAATGGCCTGAACGTGGAAGATGAAATTCGGAAAATGTATATCTCCGACCAGGTAAGTGAAGTAAGTGTGATACCTGAGGTACGGCACGCGATGGTAGCGCAACAGCAGAAAATGGGTAAACGCCGCGGTGTGGTAATGGACGGCCGGGATATTGGTACCACCGTTTTTCCGGATGCCGAGGTAAAAGTATTCATGACGGCCGATGTGTATATCCGGGCTAAACGCCGCCAGCAGGAATTATTGGATAATGGTCAGTTGGTACCCATTGATGAAATTGTAGAGAACCTGAAAAAACGGGATTTAATAGATTCTACCCGTAAAGAAAGCCCGTTGGTAAGAGCCCAGGATGCAGAAGAATTAGATACTACTCATATTACCATTGATGAGCAGGTAGATTTTGTGATGAACCAAGTGGCGGCTAAAATATTTAAAAAAGAATTTTCTCTGCCTAATTAATGTTATTTCATTGTTAGTTGTTAAAAGTTGATTGTTATTTAAAACACTAAACAAAAATCAACTTTTAACAACCAACAATAAACTATAAACAAGATGACCGTTACCATCGATAAAAATTCTGGTTATTGCTTTGGGGTTGAGTTTGCCATACAAATGGCCGAAGACGAAATGGAAGGCGCACCGGCTTTGTATTGCCTGGGCGATATTGTTCATAACAGCATGGAAGTGCAGCGCCTTTATCAGAAAGGATTGCGCATCATCGACCGGGAGCAACTCCAGAACCTGCACGATTGCAAAGTATTAATCCGGGCCCACGGCGAACCGCCCGAAACTTACCAGTTGGCCCTTAAAAATAACATTGAGTTAATTGATGCTTCGTGCCCAGTAGTTTTAAAACTACAAAACCGGGTAAAACATGCCTTCGACGACATGGAAGAAGTAAACGGCCAGATTGTAATTTACGGGCAACAAGGCCACGCCGAAGTAATTGGTATTGCCGGGCAAACCCACGATAAAGCTATTATCGTTACCTCCGCAGTCGATCTGGATAAAATAGATTTTACCAAACCCGTAACCCTTTTTAGCCAGACTACCAAAAGCACCAAAGGTTTTTACCATATTAAAGCCTTAATCGAAGATCGTATTCAACAAGCCGGTGGCCAAATTACTGATTTTGATGCCAACGACAGCATTTGCCGGCAAGTATCTAATCGCGAGCCGCAGTTGACAAAATTTGCTGCCGAGCACGATGTAATTGTATTTGTTAGCGGAAAGAAAAGCTCCAACGGCAAAGCTTTATACAGTGTTTGCCAAAGCGTGAATCCCCGGAGCTATTTTGTAGAAAACGAGGAAGAACTGGCGCAAAGTTGGTTTGCAGAAGCTACATCGGTGGGCATTTGCGGCGCAACTTCCACGCCTATGTGGCTGATGCAGCAGGTGGCCGACAGCATCCGGTCTTTGGAGCCGCAAGCACTTTTAGTAGATGAATAAAGCGCTGATATCGGCCTTATTCATCTTACTTTATATATTTAGATGAAACGTCTCTTTCGCTATTTCCTGAATGGGTTCCTGCTCATGGCGCCCATTTCGCTTACGGTTTACCTGATTATGGCCATCCTGAATTGGCTCAATAATCTGTTCGACCTGGGTTATCCGGGGCTGGGCATTTTGGTAATGGTGTTGTTTTTAACGCTGGTTGGCTTTATTGGTTCTTCTTTCCTGGTTCGCCCTTTTATTATTATTGCCGAACGCATTTTTAACCGGGTGCCGCTGGTCAGCATTATTTACTCGTCTATCAAAGATTTATTTGATGCTTTTGTGGGCGATAACCAGAAGTTTAACAAGCCCGTAATCGTTAAAATGTTCAGTAACCCCGATGTATTCCGGGTGGGTTTTGTTACCCAGGATAGCATGGCCTCCGTAAGCATGGATGATAAAATGGCCGTTTACTTTCCGGATTCTTATAACTTCTCCGGCGAACTCTGGGTTGTAGCAAAAGAAAACGTAACGTACCTGGAAATACCCAGCAGCGAAGTAATGAAATTTGTGGTATCCGGCGGCGTTACCAGGCTTTAATACAGTGAACAGTGATCAGTTAGCAATAAACAGGTAAGCTTGATGAATATTTTCGAATTAAAAGATTAAAATTATGCAGGAATTCATGTAACCCCCGCTCTGGAAAGGGGTACAACTGCTAACTGCTAACTGCTAACTGCTAACTGCTACAGCCAACGAAGAATGCCTATCCTGGAACTTGAAAAAACTAAATTACATTATCAAACTTACGGCCAGGGCAAACGTACTATATTGGCATTTCACGGATACGGACAAGATAGTGGTCATTTTCACGCCGTTGCCGAGGCACTTAAGCCCGACTGTACCATTTACGCCTTCGATTTGTTTTTTCACGGGAAAAGCAAGTTGCCTAAATCTAAAATGCCTTTGCAGAAAGCTCATCTGAGCGCCCTCATCCAAAAATTACTGCAACAGGAAAATATTGACCGATTTTCTCTTATGGCCTTTAGCATGGGCGGTAAATTTGCCTTAACGCTTATCGAAGCCCTTCCGGAACGTATAAATAATGTATTGCTGGTAGCTCCCGATGGCATAAAAACCAATTTCTGGTACAGCATGGCTACTTATCCGGGCTGGCTGCAGGGCTTGTTTAAACGTTCCGTTATCAGGCCGGCACCTTTATTTAAGTTCTTGAATTTTCTTGACCGGCGCAAACTGGTAGATAAAGGATTAATAAAGTTTGCCCATTGGCAAATGGAAAGCACGCCCAAACGCATGCGGGTTTACAAAAGCTGGACCGGTTTTAGCCAATTAACTTTCGATATCCGGAAAATTGTGCAATTGCTCAACCAAAATAAAATTGAAATAACGCTTATTTTAGGCGAATACGATCAGGTAATACCGCAGCGCAGCCTGCAGGTATTTATTAAAGCCCTGCAATACGGCAAAGTTATTTTACTTAAAACCGGACATACTTTTTTACTGCACGATGTGGCCAGTTATCTTCGCCAACACAAAGAAGTTTTCCGGTAATCTCTTACTCTATTTTGGACTAAGTAAGTGAACAAAATTAATTTTAACTAAACAGTAAAGTAAATAATTCATTATTTATTCACTAATTCTGCCATTGTAATTAGTACGCCCAAACTAAGATTTAAGCCGGATTCCCCGGAAAAGATAATACCGGTTTTTTAATTTAATTACTTCGTAAACCAGCGATACCGGCTGATTTTGCTTGGTTTGCAGTATTGTTTCTACCGGGAATAACACGCTGTTTTTACTGGTTCCTTTGCCGGTTTTGGTATCGGATACCAGCAATTCTGACCAGTTTAAAGTTTTGCTTACGCCTTCCTGCACTATTTTTTGTAAATCGGTTTCGAAACTATTTTGCAAGTCGGTAGCAGATTGGTTTTCCAGAACGGCTTTCATATCTTCTGATCCCAGTTGCCGTAAAGTAGTTATTTCCTGATCAGAGGGATAGTAAGAAGTGAGCTGTCCGGCGTTATCGGTTTGGAGTGCTAGCAAAATAGCTTTAGAAATTTCCGCCAGGCTAGTTGCTCCGGTAGCCTTAATAAAAATATTATAAGGCATATTTACCGGCTTAACAGTCCGGCCTTTAGAAGTACCGGCATAGATAATGCCGGAAAAGCAAATATAAAGTAAGAGTAGCTTCTTCATGATTTATGACGTATGTAAACCAAAGGTTTTTAACCACTAATTAAAGTCATGCTTTTGTGTTGGTTAACTATACGATAAATACGCAATTCGGTATAAAGTGCCGATAGAATACCGGTTTTCAACCACGGGTTAGATAAAATTTAATGAAGCTTCATGAGAAATAGCGCTAAAAAAGTAATTGGCCGGCGGGAACTGGTAAATTTTCCGTTGCTACATTTGTATGACATAGAAGCTAAAATTGATACGGGTGCCTTTACCTCAGCCATTCATTGCCACAATATCCGCGAAGTTGTTTTAGCCGATGGTCGCCGCATTATTCGTTTCCAGTTATTAGATCCGTCTCATCCGCAGTACCACCATCAGATTTTTGAATTTCAGGAGTTTGTCTTACGGGATATAAAAAGTTCGTTTGGGGAAGTGCAGGAACGTTATGTAATCCGGACGCAAATTCAGATTTTTGAGGAAAAAATAGAAGCAGAGTTTTCTTTATCTGACCGCAGCGATTTAAAATATCCCGTATTAATAGGCCGAACTTTGCTTCATCGGCATTTTGTAGTGGATGTGGCTAAAAGGAATGTGGCCCGCAAACTAAAAAACAGAAAAGAAAAGAAGAATACAAATTTATGAAAATAGCCATTTTGTCCCGGAATCCGAAACTATATTCTACCCGCCGCCTGGTAGAGGCAGCTCAGAGCCGGGGGCATGAAGTAATTATTGTTGATCATTTAAAATGCGATTTGATCATTGAAGCCGGCCAACCGGCCATCTTATATAAAGGTACGGTATTAAAGGATATCGACGCGGTAATTCCCCGCATCGGCGCTTCTGTAACCTTTTACGGCACCGCCGTAGTGCGGCAGTTCGAAATGATGAAAGTAAAAAGTGCCGTCGGGTCCCAGGCTATTGTGCGCTCGCGCGATAAATTACGCTGCATGCAGATATTATCCCGGGCCGGATTGGGCATGCCTAAAACCGCATTTACCAATTATTCTAAAGACAGCAAAAAACTGGTAGACCAGGTAGGCGGATCGCCTTGCGTGATTAAACTCCTGGAAGGCACCCAGGGCTTGGGTGTGGTATTGGCCGAAACCGATAAAGCGGCCGAATCGGTGATTGAAGCTTTTCATAACCTGAAAGCCCGGATTATTGTACAGGAATTTATTGCCGAATCGAAGGGTGCCGATATCCGCGCTTTTGTGGTGAATGGCCAAGTTGTGGGTGCCATGAAGCGCCAGGGAAAAGAAGGCGAATTTCGTTCTAACCTGCACCGGGGCGGTACGGGCATGCTGATAAAATTATCGGCGGCCGAAAAGGCGGCGGCTTTGCTGGCCGCCAAAACCCTGGACCTAGCAGTGGCCGGCGTAGATATGCTGCAATCAAAACGTGGTCCTTTAATATTAGAAGTAAACTCATCGCCAGGCCTGGAAGGTATCGAAAAAGCTACTAAGCTGGATATAGCGGGTAAAATTATTGCCTATACCGAAAAATTAGCCTTGAAAAAAAAGAAAGCCAAAACCAAAGCCAGCGAATAAATGCCGCAAGAAATAATTATAAACGGACGCACCATTGGCTTAGGAGAGCACGTAACCACCCGTTTAAATATTTCTACGTTGCCCAGTGGTACTAACATAAACATTCCGGTACATGTTTTTAGAGCGCCCACAGATGGACCCGTAATGCTGTTAATGGCGGGCATGCACGGCGATGAAGTAAACGGCATTGAATTGGTGAGGCGTTTACTGCGCCGGAAATTACTGCATCCGCAACGCGGAACCATTATTGCTATTCCGCTTTTAAATATATACGGCTTCCTGAATTTTTCGCGTGAAGTACCGGACGGGAAAGATGTAAACCGGAGTTTTCCGGGGCATAAGCGCGGATCGCTGGCCAGCCGGGTAGCCTATACGTTTGTAAAAGAAATATTGCCTTGGGTGGATTACGGGTTGGATTTTCATACGGGCGGAGCCAGCCGTACCAATTACCCGCAAATACGAAGCTTACTGGATAGCCCAGAAAATGAGAAACTAGCCCGTGCCTTTGGGGCGCCTTTTATTATAAACGCAAAATTAAGGGCCAAATCTTTACGCAAAGAAGCAGCCAAACAGGGCAAAAGCATTCTGGTGTATGAGTGCGGCGAGTCTTTGCGGTTTCATGAAGAAGGAATAGAAAGGGGAGTGGCCGGAACGCTTCGGGTACTGCATTATTTGGGTATTCAGGAATACAATGCTCTGGAAGCGCAAGCCTCTATTATTTGTCAGAAAACCAGTTGGGTTAGGGCCCGGCAAGCCGGCCTGTTTCACACCCAAGTGCAGGTGGGTACCTATATTCAAAAAGGAGATATTTTGGGACGTATTGCCGATCCTTACGGTATAAGGGCTTTGCGTATCCGGTCACCGTATTCCGGTTATATTATCGGGCTCAACCACATGCCGGTAGTAAACGAAGGCGATGCTTTGGCCCATATTGGTTTTGAATAGAAACTTCAGGTAAAAGTATATACTTTTTTCATTTAAAATTATTTAAAACAAAATATCATAAAATAAAAAAGGCCGGTTTATCCGGCCTTTTTTATTGCATATAAAAATAAATATTAGATGCGGTTGTTCATGTTATTGATTGGGTTATTCATTGTATTACGGGAATGAGCATAATTTGGCACGCTGCGGGTCATTAAAGAAGCTGCTAAAGCCATTAAACCTAAAATTACGTGCGGTTCCCAAACATATTCGTCAAAATCGAAAATCCAGGGCGAAGCAGCCAGGAAAATACCGATAATAAAATCCATACGTAAATGGGTAGCCATAGAAATAGATTTAAATACTCCTACTTCGTTATCCGACATTATTTGCTGTAGTAAAATCATAATACCAATGATAACCGGTACCCAGGTTTCTGCGCCACCGTTAGCAAAATCAAATAACCAGGGTGCAGCAATTAAAAGCGGACCCATTAGATAATCCATTATCCCATGAATTCTTGTTGATATAAATCTCATAATTTTTATCTCCTATTTGTTTTTTTTAGAATTATTTCTTATAAGCGTTTTTACGCCTTCCGGCAAACAATTGTTGTGATCTTATTAATTAAATTCAATTGTATATAGGTTTTTAAATTGATATAATATGTTATTATAAGAAAAATTATAAAATGTAGCTATTAATACGGATAGGAAAGGCTCCGTAATTGCCGTAATAGTACCGGTAAAAACAGCTAGTTCATTTTTATTTTTTAATTTTGCAGCTGACGTATCCAGATTATGGTAGATTCAGAAGCAAAACAGAGACCCATTGGAATTTTTGATAGCGGCATTGGTGGTTTAACGGTGGCACAAGCCATTACCAAGTTGTTGCCTAACGAGCAAATAATATATTTTGGCGATACCGCGCATTTGCCTTATGGCGATAAATCGACGGCTGCCATTCAGGCCTACGCCGTTAAAATTTGTGATTTACTGGTAAAACAGCGGTGCAAGGTTATTTTAATTGCCTGTAATTCAGCCTCGGCGGCGGCTTACGATTTAGTAAGAGAATACGTGGGCAGTAAAGCCAAAGCTTTAAATGTGATCGATCCGGTGGTTCAATATATAGGAGAACACTACAAAGAGAAAACCATTGGCCTGATTGGTACGAAACAAACGGTTAATTCTAATGTATACCGGAAAAAAATTGATGACCTGAATAAAGATATACGTTTAAATTCGGTGCCCACACCTTTACTGGCTCCCATGATTGAGGAAGGTTTTTTCAATAATAATATTAGCGAAAGTATTATTCAGGCTTATTTAACGGAACCGGAGCTGCAACAGATAAAAGCCTTGATATTGGGCTGTACCCATTATCCGCTTATCAAAAATCAGATCTGGGATTTTTACAAAGGGAAAGTGGATATTGTAGATGCTTCGCAAATTGTAGCCCAACACGTACAGGAATTTTTAGCGCAACACGATTTAGCTGCCGCGGCATTAACGAAAGATCACCGCTTTTACGTATCGGATTTTACCCGGTCTTTTGAAGCCTCTACCCGGATATTTTTTGAACGGGAAGTGCAACTGGAACATTATCCGCTATGGGAGTGATTTAGTTTTTAGTCGATAGCCGATGGTCCATAGTCCACAGCTTTATAATTTTATAATTAATAGATAGATGTTTATCTTCTGGTTTAATTCTGAAGGTCTATTTAATTCATTTTTAAAATAATATATCAAACATGATAGATGCTTGTTTGTTGGTTTGTTAATAAGTAGATAAAGATTAATTCATACATAATTCAGATAAAAGCTATATTTTCCCGTTTAAAATTTTAGAGGCTTTTAATTTAATTATTGAAAAAATAACCTTTAGCCCAAAGATCATTGATAAAAAATCTGTGGTGGTCTATCATCCGTTGACTAAATAAAAACCTATGCAAAGAAAATATTTACTTATCGGCGACTGGAAGCGCAATGTACTCATTGCTGCTACGGCTTCCTGTCTGGGCTTAACTGCCTGCAACAATAGCAACCAGGCCGATACTGCTACCAGTAACTGGTCCAGCGGAGAATCGTATAGCCAAGGCGTTATTACTGAATTAACCGAAATAAGTCCGGATAACTGGAAAATTACGGACGAGCGACCAGCCGGTGCCGGTGAAGTGGCGGCCATTGTACGCCATTACGATGGACAGGTAGATACCTTAAAAGGAGAAGCATTGCAGCGGGAAATGCAGCAATATGCCTCCGTGCATCCCACCAACACCAACGGTACTGGCATGATGGATGTATTAATGTGGAGTGGCATTGGTTATATGGCCGGCCGCATGATGTCGCCGAACCCTGGTTATTACGCTAACCCCAACGTAATGCAGCGTACCAGCGCCTGGCGCAGTAATATCAGCCAGGAAAGAAGCCGGGTTAGTACCGGTTCGCGGGGCGGGACTTTCCGCCGGAGTGCTCCCAGTTCCGGACGTACCGGCATCTTCTCCGGCCGGAGGGGAGGTTTTAGTGCTTAAGTTTTAACTTAAAATCTGATTTTATTGTGGCCATTTACGTAGCCGATCCGGTTCATAGAACTTATTCTGCCGGTGACAAAATAAAACTAATACCGCACGACGGCAATATAACCACCGCCCTCCAGGGCTTAGGCTGGAACTGGGTGCTGGAAGATGAATGCATCAATTACTTGCCCGGCGAAGCCGTAGTTTTGCCCCGGCACCAGGCCGATGACTTACTCCGGGCCGCCGATGAGTTGTACGAAATGATGGTTGCTTCCATTCCTGAAGACTTGCCGGACGATTTTTTGCGCCAATTAGGCGTACCGGAAAACCTTTGGAAACTGGTGCGGCATTCCTGGAACGATGAGCGGTACTGGCATTTATACGGCCGTTTTGATATTGCCCAAACCCCAGACGGACCTAAATTAATTGAATTTAATGCCGATACCGCCACCAGTATACCCGAAACAGCAGTAGTACAATGGGCCAGTTTAGCCGCTGCCGGCAAATATAATGCGGCGCAGGCATCAGGTTTGTACGAAGCTTTGGTTGCTCAATTTAAGCAATGGCGCGATATGAACGCTGATTTAGAACCTTCTTTGGTTTTAACTTATATGGAGGCCAGTGCAGAGGACCGCACCAATTGCGAAGTACTGGCGCAGGCTGCGCAGGAAGCTGGTTTCGATACTCATTTGTGCCCCATCGACCAGATTAATGTCACGGTTTTCGGCGAGGACAGCGGTATATGGGCGCAGGTAGGGGCGGAGCAATGGCAGCGTTTTTCTTTTATGTATAAGCTTATTCCGTGGGAGCAGCTGGCCTGGGAAGAGCCGGAAGTTATTACGGATCTGGAAAATTTATCTTTTACCCGCACCGTTATGGTGGCTAATCCGGCTTATACCTTAATATTTCAGAGTAAAGGCATGCTGGCCTGGCTGTGGCAAAATTATCCACATCACCCATTATTACTCGAAACTTCTTTGGCGCCGCTTACCGGTAAATATATTGCCAAGCCCTTCTTTGGCCGCGAAGGACAAAACGTAGAGGTTGTTGTTAATGGTGAGTCTGTTACCCGCATCGCCGGCGAATACGAGCAACAACCGCTGGTATACCAACAATTTTGTGATTTTCCGCAGGACGAGGCCGGTAATTTATACCAGGCCGGTGTGTTCTGGGCCGGCGAAGCTTGTGCCATTGGTTACCGCCGGGCAGACGGTATTATAACCAATACCTCACAGTTTCTGGCGCATATTTTAGAATAAAAAGATTCTTCAGCTTTGCGCCGTATCTGTTTAAAAGAACAATAAACCAAAGAGATTTATTTTATTCGGCGGAATGAAATAACTTTGCCCCAAAATTACCGGTTCTTTATGCTCGCAGTTATCTTGTGCATTTTCTTCTTGCTGATGGTGGTGGTGCCGGTGGTATATGCCGAACGGAAAGTGGCAGCCTTTATGCAAGACCGCCTCGGGCCTACCGAAGCCGGTCCGCACGGTATCTTGCAGCCGTTACTGGATGTACTAAAGCTACTGGAAAAAGAAGATATTATTCCGGCCAATGCCGATAAAAAGCTTTTTGCTTATGCCCCGGTAGTAATTTTTGCCGCGGTGCTGGCGGGTTTTGCCGTTATTCCGATTTCGCCTAATATTATATCTTCGGGTGCTTATTTAGGTGTTTTTTACCTGTTGGCCATTATTTCTTTAGACATAATTGGTTTGCTGATGGCCGGCTGGGGATCTAATAACAAATATGCGGTGCTGGGAGCCATGCGGTCGGTAGGCCAGATTGTATCGTACGAAATACCGGCTGGTTTAGCTGTGTTGAGCGTAGTTATGATTTGCCAGAGCCTGGATTTTCAGGAAATCAGTTTCCAACAAGGTATTTTAATGAACCAGTTTGCCGGCCTGGAAAATGAAACTAATTACTTGTTTGGCCTTAAAGCTTTGGGAATAGATGTAACCAATATTGGTGGTATTACAACCTGGAATATCGTGCGCATGCCCTTCTTATTTATCGGTTTTGTAATTTATTTTATTTCCTCCCTGGCCGAATGTAACCGGGCACCTTTCGATATACCCGAAGCCGAATCGGAGTTAGTAGCGGGTTTTCATATTGAGTATTCCGGTTTCCGGTTTGGGGCGTTGTTTCTGGCCGAATATTCTTTAATGGTACTGGTAAGTTTAGTTGCCGTAATTTTGTTTCTGGGGAGTTGGAATACCCCACTGCCTAATATGGGGACGGTAACCTTCGCTAACTGGACTACCGGCAAGGTTGGTGCCTGGTCCGGAAACCTGTGGGGCATATTTTGGTTATTATCTAAAACCTTGCTGTTGCTTTACACGCAAATCTGGATTCGCTGGACCTATCCGCGGTTGCGCGTAGACCAGCTCATGCACTTGTGCTGGAAAGTTTTTACCCCCATTGCTTTGGCGTTGGTATTACTGTCCGGCATTTGGCGTTTACTAATGATTTAATAAAAGATGGCATATATCTCCAACAAATATAATAATAGTTTTGGTTCGGTAGTTTCGGCGCTTACCAAGGGCATGAAACTGACTTTAAAACATTTTTTTAATGCTGGTAAACGGCACGAAGCCACTTATGTAAACGATAAAAATTACTTTAACCAAACGGAAGGGCTGGTTACCTTAACTTATCCTTACGAAGCCATTCCGGTGCCGGAAATAGGCCGATACCGTTTGCACAACGAAATTGATGATTGCATTGTCTGTGATTTGTGCGCGAAGATTTGCCCGGTAAACTGCATCGAAATAGAATCCATTAAAGCTACCGAAGACATTGGGCTTACTTCGGATGGAACCAAGAAACGCTTATATGCCGCTACTTTTAATATCGATTTGGCAAAATGTTGCTACTGCGGTTTGTGTACTACCGTTTGCCCCACCGATTGCCTGACCATGACGAAAGTATATGACTTTCCGGAAACCGATGTAAAAAACATGATTTATCATTTTACGGATCTAAGCCCGGAGCAAGCCCAGGAGAAAAAACAAAAGTTTGAAAAGCAACAGGAAGAATTAACGGCAGCCAAAGCAGCAGCCATCCGGGCTAAACAAAACGAGAAGAAAAGTTAGGTTTTTATTGTGTTAATTTATTAATATAAACTTATTTGGTAAGTAGTAATTAATATAAAGCTTGAATACTGTTCTCCTCCTTTTTTATGCTTTTGGGTTTTTAGCGGTAATGGCTGCTGCTTACATTGTGTTTACCCGCAATGTATTGTACGCGGCCTTTGGTTTGCTGGTAACTTTGCTTTGTTTAGCGGCTATATTTGTTTTGCTTTTTGCCGATTTTGTGGCGCTTACCCAGTTAATGGTATATGTAGGTGGCGTGCTGGTATTAATTTTATTTGGTATTATGCTGAGCAACCGGGTAGCTGATCGGGCTATTCAATCCGAATCCGTTAATCTGTTTAGTGGTGCTTTGGTAGCCGGGGTGCTGTCTTCCTGGTTAATCTATTTTATTTTAGAAGAAAATAATTTTTTAGAATTACCCGCACCGGAGTTCGATAATACGGCTGTGCCGGCAAAAAGCAGCATTACCGCACTAGGTATCCGTTTAATTACTAATTTTGCCTTACCTTTTGAAGTAACTTCTTTAATTCTGTTAATTGCCCTGATGGGAGCAGCTTATATCAGTACCCCGGATAAACATGATTGAGATTCCATTAACCCATATATTGGTGCTGGGAGCCATTTTGTTTTGCCTGGGCCTACTGGCGGTTATAACCAAGCGGCACGCCATTGTGGTATTAATGGGAATTGAACTGGTTTTTAACGCAGCTAATTTAAACCTGGTAGCTTTTAATCGGTACCAGCCCGATCTAATGGGCGGACAAGTATTTACTTTATTCGTAATGGTAATAGCTGCCGCCGAAACTGCCGTTGCATTAGCCCTGGTGTTAAAAGTTTACCAGTACTTTAAAACCGTAAATCTGGATCAGATTCGTCAATCAACTGAAGACTAATTTTACCTGCTTGAATATACCGCCCGCCATAGCCGAAACAACCGCAATGAATAACCTGGCCCTTTGGGCGCTGGTTTTAGGCGCGCTGCCTTTACTGGCTTTTATTCTTTTGGGATTGTTGGGTAAAAAGCTGTTTCGTCACGGTGACTGGCTGGGTATCCTAAGCACCGGTTTATCTTTTTTTCTCGCGCTCTATCTTTTTTCCCAGGTTTGGGAAAAGCAGGTTGTGCATGTATCCTGGCCGTGGTTTCACTTGGGCAGCACGGGTCTTAAGCTTATCTCTTTTGGTGCGGGCATTTACCTGGATAATCTGGCGGTGCTGATGCTGGTTATCGTTACCTTTATTTCGGCGCTGGTACAGGTTTTCTCGGTGATTTACATGCACGCGGATAAACGGTATCCTTATTACTTTGGCTACCTGGGCTTGTTCACGTTCAGTATGCTGGGAATTATATTATCGGATAACCTGCTGCTTTTATTTATTTTTTGGGAGTTAGTGGGCTTTTCTTCTTACCTGCTGATTGGTTTCTGGTACGAAAGAGATGTAGCGGTGAAAGCCAGTAAAAAAGCTTTCTTGTTTAACCGCGTGGGCGACATAGGTTTTCTGTTGGGTATTTTTACCTTATATGCTTTCTTTCAGACGTTTGAGTTGCCGGTGCTAAACGCTTACTTTACTAACCTGAGCCAGCATAGCGATTACATTATTTTTCAAATCCCGGCTCAATTAAGTTTAGGTGCCGATTTAGGAATTTCCCGTTGGCTCTTGACTTTAGGTGGTTTGGGTTTATTCTGCGGTTGTATCGGTAAATCGGCCCAGTTTCCGCTGCAGGTTTGGTTACCCGATGCCATGGCCGGGCCAACGCCGGTTTCAGCGCTGATTCATGCGGCTACTATGGTAGCGGCCGGGGTATATTTGCTCGCCCGCTGCTTTTCTTTTTTTACCCCAGATGTTTTGTTCATGATGGCAATACTGGGCACCATTACCACCGTGCTGGGAGCGTTAGCGGCATGTGCGCAGTACGACATCAAAAAGATCCTGGCTTTTTCAACTATTTCGCAGTTGGGTTATATGGTAATGGGTATGGGCGTGGGAGCGCACGATGCTTCTTTGCTGCATCTGGTTACGCATGCTTTTTTCAAAGCTTCTCTTTTTCTCAATGCCGGTATTATTATCCATGCCAATCACCAGGCCCAGCATTTAACCGGCCTGCACACCGACGAACAGGACATCCGGAATATGGGCGGTTTGCGCAAGATTTTACCGGTAACTTTTTATGCCTATTTGCCCGCTACCGCCGCTTTAATTGGTTTACCGTTATTTTCGGGTTTTCTTTCGAAAGATGCTATTCTGAGCGGTGCCTGGGCCTGGGCCAATTTGCAGAGCAGTAAAGGCAACTACTTATTTTACCTGATTCCTTTACTCGGTTTTGCTTCAGTTCTGTTAACCGGCTTTTACATGGCGCGGCATTGTTTTTACATTTTCTTCGGAGAAAACCGGTTAACGCCGGACCAAAATGCCTTCCGGCGCTCACCCGCAAAAGAAGCTTCCGGGTTGTTATTATTACCGGTTATATTACTGGCTATCTTGTCATTCGGCTTTTTCTTCTCCATAAATCCTTTTCATTATACCGAAAGCTGGATACTGCAAGGTATTAGCCGACTGGCAATACCGAATGCCCAAACAGGCATTGCTAATAACCTGCCGGAAAATATATCTCACATGATCCATCAATCCGGTTACATTAGTTTAGGCACCGCTTTTGGTTCGGTATTGCTGGCTTGTATGGGTATTTTCCTGGCCTGGATGAGCTATAAAAATTGGATGCAGCAGGGCGCCTCACCAGATAATGTTACTACTGGTACCTTTACCCGATTGGCTTATCATCATTTCTATTTAGATGTGTTTTATGAGCGATTACTGATAGCGCCCTTTCTTTATATATCGGGACGAGTAGCAGGTTTTGATTTAAATTTTATTGATTATAGCTTGAATACCTTGGGTAAAACTACAGTTATTCTGGCCAAAATTATAGGTTGGATAGATAGGATGGTGGTGGATGGCTTGGTTAATTTTATTGCCTGGCTGGCCGGATTAATCGGGAAATTAGGACGGCTTACCCAAAACGGGAAAATACAGTCCTACTATATTTTCTCCCTACTGGGCCTTATATTTTTAGTGTTATATATCGTCTTTTTCTAAAGATCAAATAATAGTCCGCCGGACGTAAAAAGCAAATGAATTACATTTTAAGTAGCCTGATATTTATTCCGATTCTTACCGTATTGCTTATTTTGTGCCTCCCGGCTCGTCTGCAAAATGGTATCCGGCTACTGTCTTTACTGGCCACTGCTGCCCAACTAATTTTAGCCGTTTGGTTGTTCTGGAATTTTCAGCCAGCTTCAGCCATTGGCGGCTCCATGTACCAGTATGTAGAACAAGTAAATTGGATTCACTTAAACTTACAAAGCCTGGGCCAGCTACAAATTCAGTATTATCTGGGTGTAGATGGCATTAGTTTAAGTATGGTTTTACTAACCGGCATTATTGGTTTTATCGGGGTTATTTCTTCCTGGCAGATTTCGAAAAATGTAAAAGCGTATTTTGCCTTGTACCTGCTGCTTTTGGGCAGTGTAATGGGCTGCTTCCTGGCCTTGGATTTATTCCTTTTTTACCTGTTTTTCGAATTTATGCTGCTCCCAATGTACTTTCTGATTGGTATCTGGGGCGGACCGCGCCGGGAATACGCCGCTATAAAATTCTTTATTTATACTTTAATTGGTTCTTTGCTCATTTTAGTGGTAATGATCGGGTTATATACTTCCGTGATAGACCCAACAGCAACCGCCGCCAATTTAAGTGCAAGCTTCGGAAGTGAAGAAACATCCGGAACTGCCCGGCAGCAGGTACAACAATTGCTGCAACAAGGTAATATTCCGGCCGAAAAGCTGGTGCATACTTTTTCTATTCCGGCCATGTACCAGCCGCAGAACTTTATTCCCGGTAGCCTGCTGCACGGAATGTCGCAAAAAATACTCTGGGGATTACCGGTACGGTTATTAGCGTTTTTATTGTTGTTTATTGGTTTTGCTATTAAACTACCCATGGTGCCGGTGCATACCTGGTTGCCCGATGCCCACGTAGAAGCGCCTACGCCCATTTCGGTTTTACTAGCCAGTTTACTGTTAAAAGTTGGGGGTTATGGTTTGGTGCGGGTCTTATATCCTATTTTCCCGGACGGAGGTATTTACTTTGCTTATTTGGTCGGTGGGTTGGGCGTGTTGTCGATCATTTACGGGGCCATGTGTGCGTTGGCTATGTCGGATCTGAAAAAGCTGATTGCTTATTCTTCGGTTTCTCACATGGGCTTTGTATTGCTGGGGCTGGCTTCGCTTACCGCCGAAGGTGCCAATGGAGCCATGTACCAGATGTTTAGCCACGGTTTAATTTCGGGTATGCTTTTTATCGTTACGGGCGTTATCTATGACCGGTCGAGGAGCCGCATCATCCAGAATTTTCGCGGTTTGGCGTTTGCAATGCCGGCCTTTACGGCTTTGGTGGTAGTGGCCTTTTTCGCTTCATTGGGCTTACCCGGTTTTTCCGGTTTTATCGCTGAGTTATTAGTTTTGTTGGGGGCTTTTACGTCGTCGGGTGTTTCGGGTATGTTACCCCGCTGGCTGGCCGTGGTAGCTACGGGTGGCTTATTGTTGGGAGCGGCTTATTATTTATGGGCTTTGCAGCGCATGTTTTTTGGTAAATTCTGGGTTCATCCCGCCATAATGGAAAAACCCATTATGCCCGATATAACAAAACGGGAATACAGTATGCTGGTGCCATTGGCTATTCTGGCGTTATTATTTGGTTTATTTCCTTCTTTGCTGCTCGATAAAATTAGTCCGGCTCTGAATCAGTGGGTTGAAAGTGTTTTATTACTGGGGAAAGAACAAATTGCAGTAGTATTAAGAGGAATAGCTTAACTTTGCGGCTGTGAAAAATACGGGTACTTTTTTGGTCCAGGCTTTAACCGATATTCAAAACGGCTTTGCCTTTTTGTGGCCGGAAATGCTCTTAACTTTTTTCTTTTTACTCATCATCGGCTTAGATCTTTTTAAGTCTATCCGGATAAAAGCCATTATTCCATTTGTAGCTTTAGCCGGATTTCTATTTTCTATTTTCCTGCAGCTGCAAATCCTCAATAATTTAGGAAACTATATAAAACCGGTGTTTTTCACCGGTTTACTCACCTCAGACGGGCTGGCACTTTATGCCGGCCTTTTATTTTCTGTAGCCGGTATTTTTACCGTGCTTTTGTCTTGGCTGCATCCGGCCTTAGGTAAGAACTTTAAAGGAATAGGGGAGTACTACGCTTTCTTGCTCGTGTTGGCAGTTGGTTTAAATCTGCTGGTCAAGTCGCTTAACTTACTCATGCTGTTTGTATCGCTGGAGCTGGTGTCTATTGCATCGTATCTGCTTACGGCCAGTTTACGTTACCAGGCTCGCGCCATAGAGTCGGGGATAAAATATATTCTGTATGGTTTGCTGGCTTCCGGCGTTATGCTGTACGGCATGTCTTTTATGTACGGTTTTGGCGGATCGTTGAATTTTACGCAACCGGCGTTTTGGGAAAACCTCAGCCTGTTAAATTCCGGCTTTTTTATTCTGATCTTCCTGTTAACCTTTGTGGGCTTTTTATTTAAAGTGGCGGCAGCGCCTTTTCATTTCTGGGCCCCGGATGTATACGAAGGCGCACCCACGCCTATTGTGGCTTTCTTTTCTACTGCTCCCAAAATAGCCGGATTTGTGGTAATTATTCGTTTTCTATTGGCTTTTAACCATACCGTGGCGGGTGGGTTAGAAAACAACATTTTTATTTTAGCGGGCGGTATCGCCTTATTGACATTAGTAGTAGGTAATTTTACCGCGCTCTGGCAGCAAAAAGCAAGGCGTTTGCTGGCATATTCTTCTGTTGCCCACGCCGGATTTATTCTGGCTGGTTTAACGGCTATGGCTGCCAATGCCCTCGAGGCTGTATTTTTTTACTTGACCGTGTTGCTCTTCATGAATTTTGGCATATTCTTAACGGTACAAGTTTTTGAAGAACGCTTGGGAATAACAGAATTAAAAGATTTGAGCGGCCTGGGCAAAACTTTTCCGTTTTTAGGCATTTTAACCATTATTGTTTTAATTTCTTTAACCGGATTGCCGCCCACAGCCGGCTTTACCGGGAAATTGTTGTTATTTACCAGCATCTGGCAGAATTATACCCTTACGGGGCATCCGCTGCTGCTCACCCTTCTGTTGTCGGCTTTGCTGTTTACCGGTTTGGCCTTCTTTTACTACATCCGCATTCCTTATTATATGTTTTTTAAAAGGAATTTAAGTGAACAAAAAAAGGTTTCGCTAGGAAGAGAGAACATTGTTCTGGCTTTAATGACTTTCCCTTTGCTATTATTTTTTGTTCAACCGGCCTGGCTAAATGAATTAATAGAGCAAGTTATTTTTTATTCTAAGTAATTATGAGTGACGCAATAAAACATGAATGCGGTATTGCCATGATCCGGCTGCGTAAACCCATTCAGTATTATGTCGAGAAATATGGTACTGCCATGTACGGGGTAAATAAATTATACCTGCTCATGGAAAAACAGCACAACCGGGGGCAGGATGGTGCCGGGGTAGCCAGCATTAAAATAGATGCCCAGCCCGGTTCAGAATATATATCCCGTTACCGTTCGGTTAAAAACCGGGCTATCAACGATATATTTGGTAAAGTTTCGGATACTTTATCTAAATTAAAGAAAAAGTACCCGGAGCAGGCGCAAGACTCCAATTGGTTAAAGCAAAATATGCCTTTTCTGGGTGATGTTTATTTGGGCCATTTGCGTTACGGTACGCACGGCTTAAACAGCATCGATAATTGCCACCCGATGGTGCGGGAAAATAATTGGCGCAGCCGCAGTTTAGCGGTAGCCGGAAATTTTAACATGACCAATGCCGATGAGTTGTTTAATGTACTGTTGGAAATAGGCCAGCATCCCCGCCATACTACTGATACGGTTACTGTTCTGGAAAAAATCGGCCATTTCCTGGATGAGGAAAACCAGGAACTCTTCGAAACCTACAAAAAGTTTTATTATACTAATACCCAAATAACGCACCTGATTGAAGAGAACCTGAACTTGCAGCGCGTATTGCGGCGAGCCTGTAAAGATTTTGATGGTGGGTACGCCATGGCTGGCTTAACGGGTTATGGAGCCGCTTTTGTGGTGCGCGATCCGCACGGTATTCGGCCGGCTTATTATTATATCGATGAAGAAGTAGTGGTTGTGGCTTCCGAAAAGCCGGCCATTAAAACAGCTTTTGGCGTAGAATACAGCGACATTAAAGAAATTACTCCCGGACATGCCTTAATCATTAATAAAAATGGCGGTTCCCGCGAGCTGGAAATTTTACCCGAAGAAGAAAAAACGTCCTGCAGTTTTGAGCGCATTTATTTTTCGCGCGGCAACGATCCGGAAATTTACCAGGAGCGGAAAAACATGGGCCGGTTATTATGTCAGCAGGTATTAGAAGCCGTAGATTATGACTTAAAAAATACCGTTTTCTCGTATATCCCCAATACTGCGGAAACCGCCTGGTTGGGCATGATGAAAGGCATAGAAGACCATTTGCGCGACTATCGGCGTCAAGCCATCCAAAAAGGTATTGATTCGGAAGAAGAATTGGAGCGGATATTAGCTTTAAAACCGCGAGCGGAAAAACTGGTGATTAAAGATGCTAAAATGCGCACTTTTATTACCGACAATGATAACCGCGACGACCTGGTGGCTCACGTATACGATACTACCTACGAGGTAATAAAAAAAGGCGTAGATACCATTGTGATGCTGGATGACTCGATTGTGCGGGGCACCACGCTTGAGAAAAGTATTATCCGGATGCTGGACCGACTGGAGCCGAAGCGCATTATTGTGGTTTCCTGTGCGCCTCAGATTCGGTACCCGGATTGCTACGGTATTGATATGTCGCGCTTAAAAGAATTTGTGGCTTTCCGGGCCATGCTGCAGCTATTAGAAGATAAAGGTTGGGATTATAAGCTGGACGAAGTTTACGATAAATGCCGGGCGGCCAGTACCCGCGAAGAATTTAAGCGCACCAACTTCGTTAAAGAATTATACGATTTATTTACCCCGGATCAGATATCAGACAAGATAGCCGAGATTGTGCGGGCACCGGAAGTAAATGCCGAGGTGGATGTTATCTTTCAGACCATAGAAAACCTGCACCAAGCTTGTCCTAACCATATTGGCGACTGGTACTTTACCGGTAATTATCCAACGCCGGGCGGTACCAAAGTAGTTAACCGCGCCTTTATGAACTTTATGGAAAAGAAAGAAGTAAGAGCGTATTAAATTACGAAATGCTCTTGTATAGGAAAGCCTGCTTTTAGCAGGCTTTTTTGTTTATAAGCAAAATAGGGTTTAAAGCTGATTGAAAAGGATTTTGAACACGTTATAAAATTATATGTTAGTACATTGAACTTTCTGTATCCTGATCGCATTTTACTAATAATCAGGCTTTAAGAAGTTATTCTAAGGTTGTGATAATATCTGGAGGAGCTGCCTCTGGTGCCCAAGAGCAAACAACTACTTAAACATATATGAAGAATCACCCGCTTTCTTTACAAACTGTTTCGGTCAAAATCTGCTTTTTATTTATTCTATTTCTTGCTCCTTTTTTCTCCTTTGCCCAATTGGGTAAATACGAATTTGCGGGCGATACAGCCACAAATAAGAATTTTTATAAGGTAACCAATCAACCAGCACATGCAACCTTCTCGCGCTTCCGTCCATATGGGGTAAATCTTACTTTAGGCAAAGATGCCTATAATACAAAAAGCTGGGTAACTAAAGTTATTGATTATAGTGATTATATTGAATTTTCTATTACTGTCCATTCTAATTATACTCTATATTTAAATCAAATACAATTCGAAAGTTCCCGAAGTGATAAGGGGCCAACTCAGGGACGAGTGGCACATAATGCTTCTGGTAATTTTACAACCAATTATCATGATTTTACACCTAATAAAAGTATTTTACAAAAAACTTCATGGGATTTTACTGATATTGAAATTAAGCAAGGTGATTCGGTTACGTTTCGCATATATGGGCTTGCTGCAGTAGAAGGAAGAGGAGCTTACAAAGTTGATAACGTAGCTATATATGGTTATACCATTCCGCAAATGAGCATCAATGAATTTCATTATGCCAACACCAGCACTACTAAAACCGGGTTTGTTGAGGTAATTGCTCCTAAAGATTTTACCGAATTAAATACAGCTACTTTATCGCTTTACAACGCTGAAGGAAAAGTTTATGATTCTTATACGCTAGATAAGTTTTCTTTTTTGCCAGAGTCTGAATATGGAGATTTTAAAATTTACTATCTGGATATTCCAACTGGTTTAGTAGATGGTACAGGTGGTTTAAGTTTAAGTGTTGAAGATCATCTTATCCAGTTTATATCTTATGGTGGCACCATAACCGCCGTAGAAGAACCAGCCATAAATACCATTAGTGAGAATACCGGAGTTGAAGAATTGGCAGAAGACGGAGCTTATAACTCTATTGCTTTAATGCCGAATATGGGTAAAAGTCAGATTCCGTACTCAGATACTGGTGAAATAATTGGTAATTGGGAAAAAGGTATGGTTAATAACAATACCAAAGGATACGATAATACGGCACCGTACCAGGTATTACCAGTGGAGTTAATTTATTTCCGGGCCAAAACAGGTAATAAAGACGTAAGCCTTATGTGGGCAACCGCTACCGAAATAAATAACAAAGAGTTTGTGATTGAAAGAAGTTTGGATAATGTTAGTTTTAGAGCCATCGGGAAAGTAAATGGCCACGGCACAACTTTGCAGCAGCAACAATATCAATTTCAGGACTTAAATCCATTAGGCGGAACTTCTTATTACCGTCTAAAGCAAATAGATCTGGATGGTGCCATTACCTATTCCAAATTAGTAGCAGTAACCCTGAAAGAACTTACCACCCCCATGGCTTTGTATCCTAATCCGGCTGCTGATTTTATAAACGTATCGTGGGGAAGTTCTGCCGACGGCAATGATATATTGGTGCAGGTACTTGATTTAAAAGGCCAGATCATGTACAAACAGCTGCATCAGTTTATAAATAAAAACAAGGAACTTAATATTGCATTAACCAACTTGCCTACCGGCAGCTACTACCTGGTAGTTACAAAAGATGGTAAGCGGGAAGCTAAACCGTTCTTGAAAAGGTAAATAATCTTAATATAATCTGATAAAAAGAAAGGCACCCATTAGGTGCCTTTTATTCTTTAATAAATAAAATTTAATTCGAAGTTTTAAACGGAAAAGCTGTCGCCGCAACCGCAGGTACGGGAAGCATTGGGGTTATCAAAATAAAAGCCTTTACCGTTTAAACCTTCCGAAAACTTCAGTTCCGTACCAGCTAAATATAGAAAGCTTTTCATGTCTACCACAATCTTAACACCTTTGTCTTCAAACTCCTGATCCATAGGCTTTACTTCATCGTCAAAATCAAGCTTGTAGGATAAACCGGAGCAACCACCACCAGCTACCGAGGCCCGCAAAAAGTGATTTTCGTCGATCTCCGCATCCCGGCGCAGCTTTACTACTTTATCTTTTGCCAAATCTGATATCGTTATCATGTTATTTATCTTTTTCTAACCTAATTATATTACAAACGCCAATATAAGTTAGTTTAATTTATCTAATGTAAACGCAAAGAGCAGGCCAAACCTTTAGCTAACGCCCGGTTTAAGCCTGCTCTTTGGTAATTATAAAGAAACAGCCGGGCTGTTCTTTTTATTTTAATGATGGGCTTTCGCTTCTTCTAAAGCCGGTAAGCCATTTTTAACGCGGTAATCGTTAATAGCTGCTTTTATTGCATCTTCGGCTAATACGGAGCAGTGAATTTTAACGGGCGGTAAGGCCAGTTCTTCCACAATTTCCATGTTATCAATCGCCAGGGCATCATCAATGCTTTTACCTTTCAGCCATTCAGTGGCCAAAGAAGAAGAAGCAATAGCGGAGCCACAACCAAAGGTTTTGAATTTTGCATCCGTAATTACCTGGTTGCTGTCAACTTCTATTTGCAGGCGCATTACATCGCCGCATTCCGGAGCACCAACTAAACCAGTACCCACGTTGGCTTTGGATTTATCCAGCGTTCCCACATTGCGGGGATTGCTGTAATGGTCAATAACTTTATCTGAATAAGCCATTTCTTTATCAATTAAAAATTAGAAATTAAAAATGATGAATTAGTTAGAATTACGAATTAAAAATTAGAATGATTAATAAATATCCTGGTTATTAAATAATTAAGAACCGGATCTCTTACATTTTTAATTTATAATTCATAATTTCTAATTTGATATTATTAGTGTTCTGCCCACTCAATGGAGTTCAGATCAATACCTTCTTTAAACATTTCCCACAGCGGAGATAGTTCACGTAGTTTGCTTACGGCTTCGGTTACGTGGTTAATAGCGTAGTCAATTTGCTCATCGGTCGTAAACCGGCTTAAACCAAAACGCAAAGAAGAGTGGGCCAGGTCATCGCTTAAACCTAAAGCTTTCAGTACGTAAGATGGTTCCAAAGAAGCCGAAGTACAAGCCGAGCCGGATGAAACCGCTAAGTCTTTCACGCCCATCATTAAGCCTTCGCCTTCTACATATTTAAATGAAATATTAGACACGTGCGGCAAGCGGTGTTCGCGGGATCCGTTCACGTAAGATTCTTCTAATTTAGTCAGTTCTTTTTCCAGACGGTCGCGCAGGCGGGTTACGTGGGCAGTATCTTTTTCCATTTCCAAACGGCACAATTCGCAGGCTTTACCTAAACCTACAATGCCGGGCACGTTAAGCGTACCGGAGCGCATGCCGCGTTCGTGGCCACCACCGTCCATTTGGGCGGTAACTTTTACCCGCGGGTTTTTGCGCCGTACGTATAAAGCACCTACCCCTTTAGGGCCGTACATTTTATGCGCACTAAACGCCATTAAGTCAATACCATCGGCTTCTACGTCCACCGGAATTTTACCTACGGCTTGCGTAGCATCGCTCATGAACAAGATGCCGCGTTTTTTAGCCATTGCAGATATTTCCCGGATAGGTTGGATAACACCTACCTCGTTATTGCCGTACATGAGGGAAATTAAAATGGTTTTATCGGTAATAGCCGCTTCCAACTCGTTCAGGTCGATTAAACCTTCGCTGTTCACTTTTAAGTAAGTTACTTTGCCGCCTAGTTTTTCGATGTGTTTGCAAGTATCCAGAACCGCTTTGTGCTCGGTAGTAGCCGTTATAATGTGGTTACCTTTGGAAGCGTACATTTCGAAAACCCCTTTAATGGCCAGGTTATCGGATTCGGTAGCGCCGGAGGTAAAAATAATTTCTTTGGGATTACAGTTGATCAAAGCCGCAATTTGCTCACGGGCATAATCTACGGCTTCTTCGGCAGCCCAGCCAAAGGGGTGATTACGAGAGGCAGCATTACCAAACATGTCGGTCATGTAAGGTATCATAGCTTCCAGTACCCGCGGGTCCATGGGCGTAGTCGCGTTATTATCTAAATATATAGGTAGTTTTAACATAATATTCTTCTATAATTAATTGCGCATTCGTATTCTTTTACAACAGAATTGCAATGATATTAGTTTTAATATCCCTGCAAAAGTAGATAATTTTAGTCATATAAAACAGTTTTTAAGTAGCTGTTAGTAATTAGCGGTTAGCTATTAGCTTAAAAATAAAAATTTATAGCATAAAAATGTCAATTAGATTTTAATTAATACTAATCTTTTCTATTCCATGAAAAACATTGATCATATTGGTATTGTGGTGAAGGATTTTGCCAATGCAAATGGTTTGTTCTATAAACTATTAGGAGCAGAACCTTACAAAACGGAAATTGTAGAGTCAGAACAGGTTTCTACTTCTTTTTTCCGGATAGGCGAATCCAAAATAGAACTGTTGGAAGCTTTAACTGATGATAGCCCGATTGCTAAATTTTTGAAAAAGAAAGGAGAGGGTATTCATCATATTGCTTTTGAAGTGGAAGATATTCTATCGGAAATGGACCGGCTTAAAAAAGAAGGCTTCACTTTATTAAATGAGGTGCCCAAACTAGGAGCCGATAATAAACTGGTTTGTTTTGTGGACCCTAAAAGTGCCAACGGCGTTTTAGTAGAGCTTTGTCAGGAAATTAAATAGAAGTGTAAAAGCAAACCCTTAAGTTTGTAGCTTTATATTAGCCTTATTAACGCGGTTTACATACCATAGCTTACAAATTATCTATGCCTGCTCTTGTTTTACCAGAACATAAAATCTTTCATATTATATCGGAGGTAGCCGATAACCTGCAAGTACCCGCTTATGTAATCGGCGGATTTGTACGTGATCTGGTATTAAAACGTCCTTCTAAAGATATTGATGTGGTTTGCGTAGGTAATGGTATTGCTTTAGCGGAGGCGGTTTCTAAAGCTTTGCCGGATAAACCCAAAGTTACCGTTTTTAAAAATTTTGGCACAGCCATGCTCCGGGCCGATGAATGGGAAGTTGAATTTGTGGGGGCCCGGAAAGAATCATACCAGCAGCACTCCCGCAAACCGGAGGTGGAAGCCGGCACCTTAGAAGATGATCTGAAACGTCGCGATTTTACCATTAATGCTTTAGGTATTAGTTTAAATAAAAATACTTTTGGTGACGTAATAGATGAGTTTGAAGGGTTGCTGGATATAAAACAGAAAATTATTCGTACGCCTTTAGCGCCCGGCATTACTTTTTCGGATGATCCTTTGCGCATGATGCGGGCCATCCGGTTTGCCACGCAACTACAGTTTGATATTGATCCGGACACGTTCGATGCTATTATCGAATATAAAGAACGGATAAGCATTATTTCCAAAGAACGCATTATTGATGAGCTTAATAAAATTATTTTAGCGCCGGTGCCTTCTTATGGCTTTAAGCTTTTATTTCATGCCGGTTTGCTCCAGCTAATATTCCCGAAAATGACCGCCTTGCAAGGCGTCGAAACCATTAACGGTAATTCGCACAAAGATAATTTTTACCACACCTTGCAGGTACTGGATAATGTAGCCAAAGTATCCGATGATTTGTGGCTCCGCTGGGCGGCCATTATGCACGATATTGCCAAACCCGACACCAAGCGCTACTCACCCAAAGTTGGCTGGACGTTTCACGGACACGAAGATAAAGGCGCCCGCATGGTGCCCAAGCTTTTTCAGGACTTGAAATTGCCTTTAAACGAGCACCTGAAATTTGTGCAAAAGCTTGTCCGGCTTCATCTGCGGCCTATTGCCCTGGTTAAGGAAACCGTAACGGATTCGGCGGTGCGCCGTTTATTGTTTGAAGCCAGCGATGATATTGATGCCTTAATGCAATTATGCCGCGCCGATATTACCTCTAAAGACCACAACCGGGCGAAGCGTTACCTGCAAAACTTTACTCAAGTAGAAGAAAAGTTACGCCAGGTAGAAGAACGTGATAAAATCCGCAATTTCCAGCCGGTTATTACCGGCGAAGTAATCATGCAAACCTTTAATTTAAAACCTTCTCGTGAAGTAGGCATTTTAAAAGATGCCATTACTGAAGCTATCCTGGAAGGAGAAATCCGGAATGAGTACGAGGAAGCGTTTGCTTTTTTAGTAGAGAAAGGGAAGAAGATGGGGTTAGTTCCTGGTAGCTAATAATAATATATAGGTTATATAGCCGGGTAAACAATGAAAAAATTTAATTCGGCTGTGGTTTAAAATGTATGATGGGATTAAACCACTGATTATCAATAGGTATAAGGCAATATTTTATTCATCGGATTCTCATGATGATAATAGTTTGAGTCGCTTTACTGGCCTTTTAAGCACGTTTCAATTAGAAAGCCGTCCTGTAAGATGCTAAAGCTGCTTTTAAAGGATTTATCCATCATACATTTTAAACCACTACCTTTAATTCTAAAACTGCTTAGATAAGTTTAAGCAGCTTATTAGCTACATTAATATATTTTTCACTGCATCAAATTCCCGAAAGCAATTTATCAAATAAGTTTTAAGTAAATCAATAATTAGAGAAGCAAAAGATATACAATTCAACTCTAAATGCTTCTTATTATTAATTTTACATATGCTCTCAATTTTTATTATTTGGCTTTATATTGCTTTTTCATCTTTTTCTTATGGGGTACTTTGGCTAGAAGTATTATTCAGAACCAATTATATAAAGAATAAAATTTTAGTGCCAATTGAAATTATTCTGGTGGCTGGCTGTGGGGTTCTCTCGATTATTGTTAGTATTCTACATCTGTTTTTACCTATTTCTGTTACTATCCAGAGTATACTCTTGGTGGGAAGTTTATGCATACTTTGGTTCTGTAAAGACGCTTTGGCTTTGATTTTACGAGCGCATAAAGATGTCGCAGGCTATACTCTTTATTACTGGGTTTTATTATTTATTTTTTTACTTCTGATTTTAATTCATGCTGCGCAACCCGTCATTGCCCCGGATACCGGCCTTTATCATGCCCAAACAATTCAGTGGTTAACCAAATATAAAATTGTACCGGGTTTAGGTAACTTATTTGGACCACTTGCCTTAAACTCTCATGCGCATGTACTGATGAGTTTTTTTAGTTTTTCCTTTTTTAAAGTAAAAACATTTCCACAAGCCTGGACCAGTTTATATTCTTACTATACAGCTCATATGCGCTGCGCGCAGGTTTGAAGTCGGCAAATACTCAACCGGCATTTGCTATTTTTTATTTTGGTTCTTTATTCTGGGGATTGGTTTTCTTTCGGGACTGGATATCTTCCCCCACACCAGATCCGATAGTGATGTTCTTTTTCTTCTTTCTGTTTGGGGTATTGTTAGCCTCAGAAAAAGATCAGGAAGCAGATTGGCAAGCTGCCTTGGTGTTTTTCATACTGCCGGTGTTAATTAGCTTTAAACTTTCTGCTTTGTTTGGGGGAATCATTGGAATAGCTTGGTTGATTATTTTTAAAAAGAATATTGATTATCATTTAATCAAACTGTTCGGCCTTCAATGTTTATTTGTTTTAATTCCGTTTCTATTGAGAAATGTAATTTTATCCGGGCATCTTTTGTATCCCTTGCACAGCTTGGATGTGTTTGATTTTGATTGGAAAATACCACGGTCCTGGCTGATAAGCTATACAGATGGAATAGCTGCGTTTGTCCGCGTCCCAATCGGTAATTGGCCAAGTTATAAAAATGCACCCATTAAAATATGGTTCAAGATTTGGTGGGTAAATCAAGATCGGCCTGATAAGATGTTTTTATTAATTTTATGGGTTCTTTTACCATTTTTTTTGGGGCAGATTATTCTTAATATTCGGCGAAAATCTGATCCGAATTTAATTGTTTTATGGCTAAGCGCTTTTATGGCCAGTATTGTTTGGTTTTATGCGGCACCAGCAGTTAGGTTTGGTTACGGATATCTGATTCCTACTTTATTAATTGGCCTGATATTACTTGTGCGGGCAAAAATTACTACAGGAGTCATCTTAAGTTTAGCAGCATGTATGGCTATTTATGGTATTAACGGAATCTACAAACAAATCAATCGCACTAATTTCTCTCTTATCTGGCCGCATAAATATTCTAAACCAGTAATAGGAGTAAGGCAAATTGGAAACCTCAAGGTACGGGTTGCTATTGAAGACGGCAGATGCTGGAACGAGCCAATACCTTGTACTTATCCTATTCCTCATCCTGGATTAGAAATGCGGGGAAAAGAAATAGAAGACGGATTCAGGACTGCTAAAGATTAGCTAAAAAGTTTATATGAATCTGCTTTGTTTTTTGCCTAATTAAATTGATATAAAACTTACAGGCATTTATTTGAAGCTGGTAAATATGCATTGGGAGTAACGTTTATTACTCAGAAATGATTATTAGCCCCAATGAATTTCTTGCAATTCAATTCTATAACTGTATTTTTTAACAAAACCAGTCTTTATTCTCGCTCAATCCGTCCCATACCAGATTCATCTTTTTGGATGGAAGTTACCCCGCCGCGGTAGATAATCTGGCTTGGGCCGGCAACACTGGCGTTTAATTGTTGTTCTACAAAAACGCGGGCTTTACAGGCACCGGATAAATCTACTTTTGCATCGTTTACTTTATACCGCTGGGCGTGTACCTGGCACGCGCCGGAAGCATCAATGGTTATATTTTCGCCGGAACCCACGAGTATTGTTTTACAGGCGCCACTTTCATCTATATTTAAGTTGCGGCTATTCAGGCCCAATAAAGTTTCTACCGCACCGGAGGCATCTAAATTAAATTTATCCGAATTAAAGCCGGTAACCTCTGCCTTCACCGCCCCCGATAAATCCAGATCAGCAATACGGGGCATGGTAATGGTAAGCAATAGGGGTTCCGGATTATCAAACGAAAAGTTAAACTTATCGCTATTTTGTTTTATAGTTAAAGTGCCGCCGTCCTGATCTATTTTTATTTGTCGCAATACATTTTCATTACCCCGCGCTTGGATGGAATATTCGTTCCCAGCACGAATACTGATGTGCAAAGCCCCACTAACTTTTACTTTTTCAAAATTAGCATAATCATAATTGTGGGTATTATCGCCATATTCTTCGGTATCTAATAATATCGATTCGGTACTTAAATCAGGGATGGGTTCTTCGCCGGTAGTGGCGTATTGATTGTTAGTAGCTGCGGTAGTATCAGGAGCAGGACAGTTTAAACATACCAGCTGATTGTTTTTGGCTTCCCAAACATAAGCCGATAATTCCTCGCCGAAAATATTCCGATCAAAGGAACTGTGTAGGCGCGAAGCTAGATCGTTAGATATTTTGATCTTTTTGTTTTCCGGCAGAAGCAACTTTATAAATAATTTCTGATTCCGGTAAATAGCATCGGGCTTAGACCGGAAATTGGTATCTAAAGTAAGCACCGAATCGGTCTGGTTACTCCGGTAAGTAATCATGCCTGCATTTTTTATGGCCTCAGATTCTGTTAACCCTTTGGCTTTAAATGTTTGTATTAATTTTATATCGGAGCCGGTATACGTTTCCATTTCGAAAGAAGTATTTCCCCAGCGCTCATTGCTTTTGCGGGTTTTTAAAAGTACGGTTTTATACGGCACTGCCGGAAATATTTTTTCAATCGTAAATTCTCCTTCTTCTTTGAAATTATTCATAGTGTCAACTATGGCAAGAGATAGTAGAAATAAACTAAGCACCCAAATGCCCAACATGGGCCAGCCGGCCGTGGAGCGCAGGTAAAAACGTTTTAGAAATAACCCTAAGCTTAAAAAGAATATAAATAGGAGAGGAATAAGAAGAGCGACGAAAACAGAAATTAAACCAAATTCCGGAAAAGAACGGGAAGCTATTGAAACGGGCATAGGGCCAAAACTAATAATCTCCGATCCGTTGATAATGCCTAAAGCGGTAGCCGCCACTACAAATAAGCCAAATATTAAGGTGCCCGAAATAAAAAGTAAAAGTGTGCCGGCTAAAATACGAATAAGGGTAATGATGAAATCAGCCAAGGGATTAATGAAACGCGCCAGAAACTGCACCAGTTGCGATAATAAACGTACCGGGAATAAAATAATCCGGGCTAATTTGCTTTCGGCACCGTTTTCATCTTCCATGCGCAAATTGTTTTTCAGCATTTCTTCTATGCTGAAGAGCGTAACCGGGTTCCCGGTCATTTGTACCCGATCGGTAATAGAATTTGCCTCCGGAACAATTACCCACATAATAATATAAGCTAAAAGTCCGAAGCCGCCCATTACGGCCGATATGATAAAAAACAAGCGCATTAACGCTACATCCATCCCGAAAAAAAGAGCCAGGCCACTAGCTACGCCGCCTAATTTTTTATCGTAGGAATTGCGGAAAAATTTTTTGGTGGATGTTTCGGGTAAATCGTAGCTTTTCGGAAAGGCAATCCAGCATAAAATATAGATCAGAATAATAATACCGGCCGGGAAACCGCCCGGAATAGCAAAAAGAACCGTGAGCAGGGCAAAAGCCAATCTGACCCATAACGGATCCAGATGCAGGTAATTGGCAATACCAGCGGCCACGCCACTGATCATTTTGCGTTTTTCGTCCAGGAATATCCGGTTCGAATTGTTTCTTTGCTGGTTTGAGCTGTTGGTATACGAATCAGCCTGATCGGCAAAATTAGAGGTATGATGAAAGCCGGATGATTGATGATTGTTCTGCGCGTTTGCGTAGCCGGTACTGGCTTCGGCTTCTTCCAGAACCTGAAAATCTTTCACGCTACCCATTTGGGTTATCAGGGCCTGTACATCTTCGCGGGTAATAACCTGCTTCGTTGGCGATAATTTAGCAAAAAATATCTCGGCCATGCGGGCTTCAATATCGGCGGTAATTTCTTCATGTCCTTCGTAAGCCGAAAAATAGGTTTTAATTGCGGCTAAATACTGGCTCAGCTGCTCATAACCATCTTCCTCGATATGAAAAATCATGCCTTGTAAGTTAATGCTTATATTCTTTTTCATGGCTTTATGATTAGTTTTTTTTCTTCTGAGTGATATGTTCGATAGAGGCTACTACTTCGGTCCAGGTTTGGCGGAGTTGTACCAAGAATTCGGTGCCGGTAGTTGTGAGTTTATAATATTTACGCGGCGGGCCAGCCGATGATTCAACCCACGAATAGTCCAGAAGTCCTGCATTTTTAAGCCGGGTAAGTAATGGATAGAGTGTACCTTCTACTACTATCATTTTAGCTGCCGTTAGCTCATCAAGCATATCAGATGCATATACTTCACCGCGGGAAATAATTTCCAGAATGCAGAATTCAAGAATTCCTTTCCGCATTTGAACCTGGGTGTTTTCTACTTTCATGCTGGATAAAATAAATGATGGAGCAAATATAATAGCAGGTACTATGTAAAGCAAGGTACTATTGATATTTATTTTAAAGCGTTTTTTTGTTAATCTTAAAAGTCGGGTATTTTGCTTCAGAATAATTTGAATAATGATTCGGATAAATAATTATATTAAGAATAGATAAGGTAGCATGGACTGATTCAATCGATATTTTTTTATGCCGGCAAGAAAAATAAATGCGGTTATAAGATATAATTATATTTAAATTTACCTTTTAAACCATTTGATTATCAGTTTGCTAAAATATTACTTTCCGAACCCTTCTTTTATGTTATTTAAGGCTTCCAAACTTTGGATACTTTTCCTGTTGCTGGGTTATTTCCAGGCAAATGCCCAGGTAGCAGCGCCTAAATACAGCAACGAATTCCTGAATATTGGTGTGGGTGGCCGGGCACTGGGTATGGGAAATGTACAAGCTGCCATTGTGCACGATGCCACTGCCGGTTTCTGGAACCCGGCCGGCCTAACGCAGCTTTCACAGAAGAACAATCTGGTATTAATGCATTCGGAGCTTTTTGCCGGTATTGTAAAAAATGATTATGCGTCTTACGCCATGTCCCTGGATACTAACAGCGCTTTTGCCGTTTCTCTTATTCGCACGGGTGTAGATGATATTGCCGATACCCGCAACCTGATCAATGAATATGGCTATATTAATTATGATAACATTCAGTTGTTTTCAGTAGCCGATTATGCCTTATTATTATCTTATGCCCGCAAGAGCAACCTCCTGAGAGGTTTGCGATTGGGCGGAAATGCCAAAATTATTTACCGCAATGTCGGTGATTTTGCCAATGCTTACGGTTTTGGTTTAGACTTGGGCGCGCAGTTAGACCGCGGGAAATGGCACTTTGGTTTAATGGGCAAAGATATTACCACTACCTTCAATGCCTGGGTGCATAATCCGGACAAATTCCGGGAGTCGGCGGTATTAACCGGTGATACCTTGCTTATTAAGAACAGCGTAGAAATCACTTTGCCCCGTTTAATTGCTGGTTTTGCCCGGGATATTCGCTTTTCAAATAAAATAAATGCTTTAGCTGCCGCCGATCTCGACATAACGTTTGACGGCCAGCGAAATGTATTATTAAAATCAGGGCTGATTTCGGTAGACCCGCACCTGGGTTTGGAAGTAAATTACGAAAAATTGGTTTATGTGCGGGGCGGTATTAGCAATATGCAGCAAATCAAAAACTTTGATCAAACACAGTTATGGCGGGCCCAACCCAACTTTGGCGTAGGCATTTCTACCAATGGTTTTGTGCTGGATTTAGCTTTATCCCGCCTGGCCGATACCACTCCTACGAATAACTTTTCCGAAAATAGTAACTTATCATCGGTTATTGTATCGCTGGGCTACTCTTTCGATTAATACTTAATAAAAGATGCATCAAACTTTTACCTTTAATAAATTTCTGAGACGAAGCTTTTTGTTTTTGCTATGCTGGAGTTTTTCCTGTGCTTTGCAGGCCCAAACAACTTTCGGCAATGAATGGATTAATTATTCTCAGAAGTATTATAAAATACCCATTGCTAAAAAAGGTATTTTCCGCCTCGATTATAATTATTTGTCCGCCGCCGGACTTTCGGGGGAAGATCCGCGGAAGTTCCAGATTTTCAGAAGAGGGAAGGAGTTATCTATTTATGTGCAGGGCGAAAATGACGGCCACCTGGATAACGCAGATTATATTGAATTCTACGGCGAACCCAACGATGGCAAAACGGATGTAGAACTTTATAAAAGCCCCAGCTACAAAGTACATGATCTGTACAGCCTTTACACCGATACGGCCGCTTATTTCCTGACGGTATCGCCGGATAACGGCAAACGGATGCGTATACAAAACCTTTCGGCTACTGGTCTTACGGTCGAAGACTGGCATTGGCAAACCCGATTCTCATTAATTACCTATAATTATACCAAGGGATATATTGTTAATGCGTTGATTACCCAATTACCCTATGGCGATAAAGGAGAAGGTTTTTTTTCTGATGCGTACGGCGTTGGTAATGGTGGTATTTCAAAGTTTAATCCTTTTGAAAATAGAGTAGATTCGATACATAACTTAGAAACAAATGGACCTCCGCCTAACATTGAAATAGTTGTTGTGGGTTCTTCTTCTATCGACCATAATATAACTATATCTATAAATCTTCCGGGGGGAGGGGAAAGAATATTGCAGGAAAATATCATTTTTGGCCCATTCGATCATATCAAAAAATCTTATCCTTTAAGATTTTCGGATATAAATGCTTCTGGAGCATTAAATGTACGGTTTCGCATGAACACCAAAGTAGCGGTAGGCCAAATAGGTGACCTGATCCGATTAAGTTATATAAAAGTTACATATCCGCGAAAAAATAAGTTGTCCGGTAAGGATTTGTATATTTCTTTACCCGATTCAAATAACACTGGAAATTCACTTTTAACCTTTGAAACACCCCCGATAAATCCGGCAGCTTACGATTTAACAGATCAGGGAAGTATCAGCAGAACGGAAGGAGTACCTTTGTCGGAAAAGCATGGTTTTGTATTTGAAGGAAGTGCCGGCAGAAAACGTACTATCTTAATTACAAGCAGGAATAGGTATAGCATTCCGGCATTACCAAAACAAATTACTTTTCGCCAATTTGATCCCCAAAAACCAAACTACATTATTATCAGTCATCGTAAACTTACAGCTCCTGTAGCAAATTATCCACAACCAATTAATGCTTATGCTGCTTATCGTGCTTCGGAAGCTGGCGGCAAGTACGATACTTTGGTTTTTTATAGCGACCAATTATATAATCAGTTTCACTACGGTGATCGTTCGGCCGTGGCTATAAGGCGTTTTATGAAATTTTTAATGGCTTCTGGTAAACCCGAATATCTGTTCTTAATTGGGAAAGGGGTTGAACCTGATTATGGAGGAGGGAACTTCCGGCGAAATCCAAGTGCTTACCCGGTGCAGGATATGGTTCCAACGGGTGGCTCCCCGGGTTCTGATGTACTGTTTACGGCTGATTTCCAGAATAATTCTTTTTACCCGCAAGTTCCAACCGGCCGTATAGCCACTACAAATTCGGCGGAAGTTGCAGGTTATCTGGAAAAGGTAATGCAAAACGAAAGCTTGGCGGATAATGAAGCTTGGCGTAAAAATGTTTTGCATTTAGGCGGAGGCATTAATACAAATCAACAAATTCAGTTTAAAACTTATCTTGCCAGTTATGAGAATATAATCAAAAGACCTTTACTGGGGGCAAATGTGCAAACCATTAGTAAATTAGGTTTATCTACAGCTGCAACTATAAATATAAATGTATCCCAGCAGGTAAATGCAGGTCTTTCGCTGATAACTTTTTTTGGTCATTCCTCTTCTAGCATTACGGATATAGATATCGGCAGTGCCTCTTCTCCGGTAAATGGGTACAATAACCTGAATAAATATCCGATGATCTTAGTAAATGGCTGTAATGCCGGTTATATATTCTCCGCTTCTTTAACTAAATCTTTTGGCGAAGATTGGATGTTAACGCCTAAAAAAGGCGCCATACTTTTTATTGCCCATTCAGGAGCCGGATTAGATTTACCATTACACCTTTATACCCGTAACTTTTACAGTATAGCCTTTAGCGAGCCAACTTTTTACGGAAAACCTATTGGGTTAATCAATCAGGAGGTTATTAAACGTACCGCTAACATTAATAACGAAGAATATATTGGAGTTGCCACGGAAATGGTATTACAAGGCGATCCGGCAATTCGGTTGTTTGCCCCGGCCAAGCCGGATCTGGCAATCGATCGTTCTACCATCACTTTTCGTTCTTTGTTACCCAAGCAAGCTATTACTGCTGCCTCAGATAGTTTTCAGATTGTAATTCCGGTTAAAAATTTAGGAAAAGCCACCGAGCAAAGTTTTTATGTGTCGGTATCGCGCAATAACCAGGTGCTAATTGATTCGGTTTTATCCTTACCGGTGTATACCCAAGATACTATTTATTTTAACTTCAAATCTACGGAAGGAAAAGTAGCGGGTATTAACCGGTTTGATATTATAGTTGATCATCTAAATCAGATAGATGAATTAGATGAAACCAATAACATCGTGTCACGATTCGAATACAATTTTCCGGCAAATGGCGCTAGCCCTTTGTTTCCGGAAGAATATGCTATTGTAAATACGGAAAAAGTGAAATTGATTGGCCAAGCTGTTGGTTCATCAACACAAGACCGCAATTACTTTTTTGAACTGGATACTACCCAAACATTTAACAGCCCGGTAAAAAGATCGCAAGTTGTTTCCAGTGCTGATTTGCCAACCTGGGAAGTAACTTTATTGCCTAATGTGGCCCCGCATGATAGTTTGGTGTATTACTGGCGGTATCGGGTTAAAAATAGTGTGCCAACAGCAGAGGACTCCATCTGGGGTGAAAGTTCTTTTCGCTACATTCCAAACAGTCCGCCCGGGTGGTCGCAAAGCCAACCGGCTCAATTTGCACGAGCGCAGAAATCACTAATAAATCTGAACCAAAGCACGAACCAGTGGGAATTCAGTCCGATTGAAAAGAGTTTGAGTTTGCGCACCACCGGAAACATTATTAATACCGATTGGCTCCGCTACGGCATATTTGTAAATAGCGTAAATGGGATGGACGGTACCTGTATTTTGAATATCCCCAATTTAATTGTGGCTGTATTTAAAGAAAAAACTTTAGAGCCTTACCTGAATATGCCTGGCGGTGTACCTAATTCAGTATGTGGAGTAGCACCGAAATCGTTTTACTATTTTGGTAATTTAAATGATCCGAACCGGCGGGAACATTTACGTAAATTTTTAGAAGCCGTTCCGGCCGGGTATTATGTAGCAGCAGTAACCCTTAATCAGGTGCCTTTTGCTAATTTTTCTACCGAATTAAAAGAGGCTTTTCATAGCATAGGTTCCAAACTGATAGACGAACTGCCATCCGGTTATCCTTTTGCCATCGTAGGGCAGAAAGGAGCCGCCGTAGGAAGTGCACAGGAAGTAACAGCAACAGCAGCTGACCCGACCGAAAGCATTGAACTAAATTATACCTTAACCGGGAACGGCAATACCGGTAAAATTACTTCTACTTTAATTGGTCCGGCTAGTGAATGGAAAACATTATACCATACCATTCAGCAGCAGGCAACAGGAAAAGACCGCTATAATCTGGTAATTACCGGTTTGGATATTAATCAAAAGAATGAAACCATTCTCCAGCAAAATATAACCGAGCGGGAGAAAGATATTTCTGCAATAGACGCCAATAATTTTCCTTATTTACAGCTTTCCGCAGTTGTATCCGACTCCTTGGAGGCTACTGCTCCACAACTGAAAGAGTGGCTGGTGCTGTATAGGGGCGTACCAGAAGGTATAGTAAGGCCCGATTTGGTGGGCATGGATAAATATGCCAGGTTAAGTGAGCAGGCAAATAAAGGGAAAATTGAAGTTAAATTTGCTTTTGAAAATATTTCGGATGTTAATTTCTCCGATTCCATTTTAACCCGGATCACCTTAATTGGTCAAAATGGTTTTACAAAAGATATTAAAATAAAACCTCTGGCAAAAGGAGAAGTGGCTTATGTGCAGCATACATTTGCTACCGCGGAGCTTACCGGTAATTATACATTGCGGTTTACGGCCAACCCAACAACTGATAATCCGCTTGTACAAGCGGAGAAATATTATTTTAATAATTCGCTGGAAGTACCTTTAACCATTAATGCGAATCTGCACCCTTTGCTGGATGTGGTATTTGACGGCCGGCATATTATGAATGGTGAGATTGTATCGCCTAATCCCAAGATAAGCATGACTTTACAAGACGATGATACTTATTCCTTTCTGCAAGATCCGGATAACATGGAAGTATTTCTAAAAATGCCGGATCAGGTTGATTATACAGCGGTTGACCTGACAAATCAAAATATTATTCAATATACGCCGGCTACGGAGAAAAATGATTTTAAATTAATTTATTCGCCCGAAAATTTACCGGATGGGAAATATACGCTGCAAGTGCAAGGCAAAGACTTATCAGGTAATAAAGCCGGGTTCGAACCGTATACCATTGAATTCGAGGTAATAAATGAGTCATCGGTTACGCACTTTTATCCTTACCCCAATCCGTTCTCGAGCAAAACGCGTTTTGTTTATACTTTAACCGGTAGTAAGGTGCCCGATAATATGAAAATTCAGATTATGACCATTACGGGTAAAGTAGTACGCGAAATAACCAAAGAAGAACTGGAGCCGATTAAAATTGGCAATAACATCAGTGATTTTGCTTGGGATGGAACCGATGAATTCGGCGACAGATTAGCCAACGGCGTTTACCTGTACCGGGTGGTAATGGATACCGGCGATAGTGAATTTAAAAACCGGAAAGCTGGCACTTCCGGAAAAGCCGACCATGCCTTTAAAAAAGAATACGGTAAAATTTATATTCTGCGGTAAAGCGGTAAAAAATTCTTAAAATAAAAGAGCCGGCCTAACTTATCCGGCTCTTTTGTTTTCATCTAAATAAAAGTAATATTATAATAGGAATATTTTAACCAAACAGCGAAGAAGAAAGATACCGGTCGCCCCGGTCGCAGATGATGCAAACGATTACGCCTTTATCTAAGTTTTGCATTAACCTGGTAGCCGCCAAAACGGCTCCGCCGCTGCTCATGCCGGCAAATATGCCTTCTTCCCGGGCTAGCCGACGAGTCATGGCGATGGCATCAGTCTCGGTTACATCTATTAACTGGTCTACGCGTTCTTTTTCAAAAATCTTTGGTAAATAAGCTTCGGGCCAGCGCCGGATTCCTGGTATCTGCGATCCTTCCTGGGGTTGTACGCCTACAATTTGTACTGCCTCGCTTTGTTCTTTTAAGTACCGCGAAACGCCCATAATAGTACCCGTGGTGCCCATAGAAGAAACAAAATGCGTAACAGTTCCCTGGGTATCCTGCCAAATCTCCGGACCGGTACTGGCATAATGCGCCAAATGATTATCCGGATTGCCAAACTGGTTTAACATTAGGTAACCACCGTTTGCTACTTGGGCGTGCGCATAGTCAATGGCGGCTTCCATAGAGCCTGCCGCGGGCGTCAGGATAACTTTGGCACCGTAGGCTTCCATGGTGAGTACGCGTTCGCGGGTAGAGTTTTCCGGCATTACCAGTTCTATCTCCACGCCAAACAAACGGGCAATCATGGCCAGGGCAATACCGGTATTGCCACTGGTCGCTTCTATTATTTTCATGCCAGGTTTTAACTCGCCCCGATCCAAAGCGCCTTTTATCATGCCATAGGCTGCCCGGTCTTTTACACTGCCCCCCGGATTATTCCCTTCCAGCTTAGCCAATAATTTTATACCAGGTTTGTTAACTATATTTTTTATTTCTACGAGAGGTGTTCTCCCTATAAAATCTAATAATGTTGCCACTTTTTTATAATTAAAAATCAAAATTAATAATAAAACTTCAAAGAAAAGTTTTCTATTCGTTAATGTCTTTATTTGTACGATTAGATAAATAGCAAAGACTAAAAAGAACGATCTTTTAACCGTAATGAGAGGAAACAAATTAAAATATGCAGCTGTTGGATATTTCAAGAAATTAAAGATTAGTAGCCCTTACTGGGTGTTTTTCACAGGAAATTGTTTGGTAAAAGTTATTTATAATTGGCGGTGATAACATGAGCAATGGTAATCAGTATCGCTTTTTATCAAATCATTATCCAGCTTCAATATTTAATTACAAATTTATTTCTCCATAAAGCTTCTGCCATTATCTTTAATGTCTTGTTATCTATTTCTCAGCCGGAATAGTTATTTATTTTTTAGGCATGCGAAATTAAAACTCTAAACTTGCGTAAGACGACGTAAAATAGCTCTCTTTTATCTTTATGTACCTGACCGAACGTTACCGGCTTTCTTTAACTTTGCTCACCGATTTATATCAGCTTACCATGGCCCAGGGATATTGGGTTAAAGGCATGGCCGAAAAAGAAGCGGTATTTCATTTATATTTCCGGCAAAATCCTTTTAAAGGCGGCTATACCGTTAGTGCCGGATTAGCCGATGCCGTAGATTTACTCCGTAACTTCCGGTTTTCTCCGGAAGATATATCTTATTTAAAAAGTTTGCGCGATAATAAAGCCCAGCCTTTATTCCGGGAAGATTTTTTGAAATACTTAGAAACTTTACGGTTTACCTGCGATGTAGCCGCCATGCCCGAAGGTACGCTGGTATTTCCCAGCGAACCGCTGCTGCGGGTTAGCGGTCCTATTTTGCAGTGCCAGCTCGTAGAAACGCCTTTGCTAAATATCCTGAATTTCCAAACTTTAATTGCTACCAAAGCGGCCCGCATTGTAGATGCTGCGGGCACCGACCGGGTTATTGAATTTGGCATGCGCCGGGCACAAGGTCCGGATGGCGCTTTGTCGGCGGCACGAGCGGCTTTTATTGGCGGCATTGGGGCCACTTCCGATTTACTGGCCGGCCGGCTGTTTAATATCCCGGTAAAAGGTACGCATGCCCATAGTTGGGTAATGTCGTTTGCCGAAGAAAAAGAAGCTTTTGCGGCTTATGCCGAAGTGTTTCCGCAAGACAGTGTATTTTTGGTTGATACTTATAATACCCTAAACGGGGTAAAAAACGCTATTGCGGTAGCTCGGGAGATGCGGAGCAAAAACACCGAATTGCAAGGTATCCGGCTGGATTCCGGCGATTTGGCTTATTTGAGTATAGAAGCCCGCCGGCTGCTGGACGAAGCTGGTTTCCCGAACGTATCTATTGTAGCCAGCAACGACCTGGACGAACATTTAATTCAAAGCCTGAAATTGCAGGGCGCGTGCATCGATACCTGGGGCATTGGTACCAAGCTGGTAACGGCTTACGATCAGCCGGCCTTAGGCGGCGTGTATAAATTAGGTGCCATCCGGCAGGAGAATGGGGAATGGGATTATAAGTTAAAGTTATCGGAACAGTTGATCAAAATATCCAATCCCGGTATTCAGCAAATAAGACGTTTTTTTGGTAAAGACGGGTTTATAGCCGATATGATTTTCTCCGAAGATGAACCGGTTTCTTCTCCGGCCACCATCATTGATCCCATTGATCCTACGCGCCGTAAAGTTATCGGCGACGAAGTTAGCTACCAGGATTTGTTAGTACCGGTTTTTACGAAAGGTGAAATGCTATATGACTTGCCGGACTTAACCGAAATTCAAACCTACGCCAAACAACAGGTAAACCAATTGCACGAAACAAGCCGACGCTTTCTGAACCCCCATACTTACCCGGTTGGTTTGGCCGAGCAACTGCACAACAGAAAAATGGATATTATTATGCAGTTGCGGCGTATAAAGTAAGCTGATAAACCGGGTTAAAAGGAAATTTGTTGGCTTTGATTATAATGAATAATTATAGCTAGAGTATGTTCAAAATTTGAGAATTGGAACGATTTTGCTGTTTTGATGTAGGTTCAATAAAGAAAATAAAGAAGCTTGTAACGCTTATTCACCGTCATTCAGAAGGAACCTTAACGGTTTCCTGCCATAAGATTCCTTCTGAATGACAGGCTTGAATGGTTTATTCAAATTTAAACATCCTCTTAAATTCCAATATCCCAACTAAAGATATATCTATATTACTTTAGTTTTTTGTTAGTACTTCCGGTTGCCGCCAGGCAATGGAAATGTTATGCTGGGCAAAAGCCGACCGGATTAAATCGTGCAAATCGTTGGTAATACCGCCGATATGTTGGCGCAAAGCCCAAACGCGGGTAATAATAACAATACCGGTTTCGGTATTTTCCGAAACTACCTGCGGAGCGGGTTCGGATAAGATTCGATTATCCTGGCTTAGTATGTCCCGGATAAGTTGCTTGGCTTGGTCAATATCATTTTCGTATTGCACGGTAATTCTGACTTCGGCCCGGCGGTTGGTTTCTATATCCAAATTAGTAATGGTGCCGCTGGCTAACGGACCATTGGGGATGTAAATAGTTTTATTGTCAGCTGTTTTAATAATAGTATGTAAAATATTAATTATACACACATTACCGCTCACACCTTGAGCTTCTATGTTATCGCCCACCCGGAATGGTTTAACGGCTAATAGTAAAACCCCGCCGGCAAAGTTAGACAAGCTTCCCTGCAAAGCTAAACCAATGGCTAAGCCCGCCGAACCCAACACGGCCACTATAGAGGTAAGAGCCATACCTAATTGGGATATTACCGCCAAAACAAGTAAAATACGCAGGCCAATATTTAATATATTGCGCAGGAAAGGCCGCAACGAAGGATCTACATCGTGCTTAATCATTTGCGCATTTATAAAATTAACCAGCTGCCGGATAATCCATAACCCAATAACCAGAATGAGAAAGGCACCAATAAACTTAATGCCGTACGAAACAAAAAAAGTGGTTAGTACATCGCGGTATTTTTGATAATCGAACATAGAATTATACCTAATTAAATGTGAAAGCTTTTATAGTATCGAAATATAAAAAAGAATATGCTTGGAAATTAATCTAAATATATGCTTTGCAGCAGCAAGTTGGGGTTCAGACAGATTTGGGCGTAATATTCCTGCTGACTGGGCGTACAGACACCCGGGAAATCGCCGGCTTGTCCTAGCATATCGGTCATTACCTGCAAATGCAGATGCGGCGGCCAGTCGCCGTTTTCCGGAAAAGGACCTATTTGAGCAAAAGTTTCTCCTTTGGCAATTGGTTTGCCCACCCAAAGCGCCGGTAAGGAAGTACGGGTAAGATGTCCGTAAAGCGTATAAAAGGTATTGCCTTTCAGTTCATGTTTTAAAATAATGGTAGGCCCGTAATCGCCAAAGTGGGCATTGTCCCGGAAAGAATGCACCCGGGCATCTAAGGGAGCGGAAATTAAAGTGCCGGCCGGCATCCAGATATCTACGCCCAGGTGCACACTTCTTTTATCTTCCTGCTCATTAAAATGTGTGCTTCTATTATAAATAACCCGGTTTTCCTGGTAGCCGCCTATACCCACCGTAGCTTTCTGCTGAGCTAATAAATCATTTACTAATTGGTCGAAAGCAGCGGTATTACGCAAATCTTTATCCAAAAGCAAAGCATTATGAGCCGTAAAATCAAGCCTACAAACGGTGGGGCTGTTTAAATCTACCGGCACTACCGGACTGATGGCCGCAGCATATTTTTTTAGTAAAGTAATTATATTCGAAGCGTTCATGCGGGGTAAAATAGGGCCGTAAAGGTAAGGGGTTCTAAATTGATCTCCCACCGAAAAAAGATATGTCGTAACTTTGGCGCCGGAATAAAGTTAATACAGAAATAAATTTTCTATAATATACATGAGCCAATTGTATTTGCAGCTGAAAGTAGTGGAGGTAACCCGCGAAACTGCCGATGCTGTTACCATCCATTTCGAACATCCCGAAAAAATTAAGATTGCCAGCAAGGCCGGGCAGTTCCTTACCCTCATTTTACCGATCGATGGCCAGGAAGTGCGCCGGTCGTATTCGCTTAGCAGTGCGCCCTATGAGGCGCCCCGTTTAGCCGTAACGATAAAAAAAGTGCCGAATGGGATTGTTTCTAATTATTTGGTGGATAAATGCGCCGTTGGTATGGAAATGAAAGTACTGGAACCGATAGGCAACTTTAAAGTAGAAACCCATTCGGCAAATGCCCGGAATATTGTTTTAATAGGGGCCGGCAGTGGTATTACACCTTTAATTTCCATGGCCAAAGCCATTTTACACGAAGAACCAAAAAGCCACGTTACGCTTATTTATGGGAACCGCCACGAAGGCACCATTATTTTTAAGGATAAGCTGAACGAGATGCAGGCGCAATACGGCGACCGCCTGATATTGGAACATGTTTTTAGTCAGCCCAAAGCCGATTTAAACGAAACCAAATCTTTCGGTTTAAAAAGTATATCTTCCTGGTTTAAGAAAAAAGAGGAGATACCCGCGGAGCCCAGCGACCTGCAGCATAAATACAAAGGCCGGCTGAACCGCAAAATGCTGATTCAGATTTTAGAAAGCCTGCACCTTACCGATTACCTGGATACGGAATTTTACCTTTGTGGCCCAGAGGGTATGATGGACGAAGCACAAGAAGCTTTGAACATATTAAAAATATCCTCAGATCGCATCCATAAAGAAAGCTTTATTACGGCCAAAGAAAAAGAGCCAGCCCCGCATGCCACTGTAACCACCGCCGATGGTGGGGGAGATAATGCCGATTGCCATTTGGTAACGCTTATTTACGAAGGTGCCGAGTATAAAATTCCGGTGCAGAAAAATCAAACTATATTGGAGGCCGGTTTGGAAAAAGATATTGATTTGCCTTATTCTTGCCAGGCCGGTTTATGTACGGCTTGCCGGGGTAAATGCCTTTCGGGCAAAGTACACCTGGATGAAAGCGATGGTTTATCGGAGGCCGAAATAGCCCAGGGTTACGTTTTGAACTGCGTTGGCCACCCGCTTACCGCCGATGTCGTGATTGAAATAGGATAAATATAGCCAAATATCTCTGCTACTAAGCTGCTTTCGGGAGACTTAGGGATGGTAATATACGGCTTAGATTAGGGCAATAGATTTAGTTCTTTATCCTTTAGAAATTGAAAACATAGATATGATGAATAATAATACGGCTGTTTTAGAGCCTAAACCCCGAACTTTTTTACCGGCTGATTTCAAAGTAACCGATTGGCCGGCTTTGCAGCCTTATTTCGAAGAGCTAAAAAGCCGGGAAATAAATACGGTAGATGAACTGGAAAGCTGGCTTCTGGAGCGGAGTGAACTGGAAAGTGTAATAGAAGAAGATATGGGCTGGCGGTATATTCGCATGACCTGCGATACGCAGGACGAAGCCGCTACGGCTGCTTTTACTTATTTTGTAGAAGAAATAGAGCCTGATATAGCGCCTTACGATCATGCTTTCAACCAAAAGCTGATTACTTCGCCGTTTTTACCGGCTTTAGATCCGGAAAAATACCGGATTTACCTGCGTTCCGTTCAGAAAGCCATTGAGATATTCCGGGAAGAAAATATTCCGCTGAATACCGAAATATCGACTAAACAACAGCAATACGCCGCTATAACCGGCGCCATGACCGTGACGCTGGACGGCGAAGAAATGACCTTACAACGCGCATCTGACCGCTTGAAGAACCTGAATCGGGATATAAGGAAAGAAGCTTACCTAGCTATTCAGGACCGCCGGTTAAGAGATAAAGAACCGCTAAATGCGCTTTATACCGAGTTAATTCAGTTGCGCCAACAGGTAGCGCAAAATGCCGGTTTCCTGAATTTCCGCGATTATATGTTTGCGGCCCTGGGCCGGTTCGATTATACGCCGCAAGATGTGTTTTCTTTTCACGAAGCCATTAAAACTACCATTGTGCCGGTTATAAGCCAGTTAGATGAGCAACGGAAAAATAGCTTGGGCTTAGAAGAATTAAAGCCCTGGGATTTAGACGTGGATGAATCGGGTAAGGCGCCTTTAGAACCTTTTCGGGCCGGCGACGAACTCCTGAAGAAGACCATTGAGTGTTTTTACCGCTTAGATGCTTATCTGGGCGATTGCTTGGTAACCATGAGAAATATGGGCCGCTTAGACCTGGAGTCGCGGAAAGGAAAAGCGCCCGGTGGTTATAATTACCCCTTGGACGAAACCGGAGTGCCCTTTATTTTTATGAATGCTACTTCTTCTTTGCGCGATGTGGTTACGTTGCTGCACGAAGGGGGGCACGCCGTCCATTCTTTCCTGACGCATCCTTTGCCCTTGGGCGCATTTAAACATCCGCCCTCTGAAGTAGCCGAACTGGCTTCCATGTCCATGGAATTAATCAGTATGGACCATTGGGATATATTTTTCCCGGACAGAGACGAGTTAAAGCGAGCGAAGAAAACCCACCTGGAAAGTGTATTGGAAACCTTCCCCTGGGTAGCTACCATCGACCGGTTTCAGCATTGGGTATACGAAAACCCGGACCATACTTCAGCTGAACGGGAAGCCAACTGGCTGCAGATATTCAATGATTTTAACCAGCACGCCGTTAGCTGGTCGGGGTTGGAACAGTATAAACCTTATATCTGGCAAAAACAGTTGCACCTCTACGAAGTACCTTTTTATTACATCGAATACGCCATGGCCCAACTGGGCGCCATTGCGGTTTGGAAAAATTACAAGCAAGATCCGCACGCCGCTTTGGCCGGATACAAAAAGGCATTAAGTTTAGGCTACACGCAATCAATCGGGGAAGTATATGCCGCCGCTGGCATCCGCTTCGATTTCTCCGCTGATTATATTAAAACCTTAGCCGAATTTGTACAGGAAGAAATGGCGAAATTGTGAGATAGCTATTAGCAGTTAGCGATTAACTTTTAAGCTGTTAGCTTTTTTATATACAATTTAAACAGTAGTATTAATTATTTTAGCAGGAGAGAATATTTAAACATTTCATGTTCCTGCATCTTTAAGTATTTTAGATAAGCAACAGCTAACCGCTAAAAACTAATAATAAAAAATGAGCGAATATACAGCATTAAGCGATTTAGGTGAATTTGGTTTAATCCGGAGAATTCAGAACACCATTAAACTGGAGCAAAAATCTACGGTGGTGGGCATTGGGGACGATGCGGCCGTGCTGGAACCAGGCGAAAAAAATATTGTGGTATCTACGGACATGCTGGTAGAAGGCGTTCATTTTGATTTGAGCTTTTGTCCGTTGCGCCACTTGGGTTATAAAGCCGTAGCCGTAAATGTTTCGGATATTGCCGCCATGAACGCTTTGCCTACCCAGATTACGGTTAGCCTGGCCATTGGTAGTAGGTACACCGTGGAAGCCATTGAAGAATTATACGACGGAATCCGGATTGCCTGCGAAAATTATAAAGTAGATTTAGTAGGCGGCGATACCACTTCTTCAAATGCCGGCTTGGTGATCAGTATTACAGCTATTGGCGAAGTAGCAAAAGGAGAAGCGGTATTGCGCAGCACTGCCAAACCCAACGACCTGATTTGTGTTACCGGCGATCTGGGAGCCGCTTATTTAGGCTTGCAGGTTTTAGAACGGGAGAAACAAGTATTTCTGGACAACCCCGAAATGCAGCCGGATTTACGGGACAAAGAATATTTGGTGCAGCGCCAGTTAAAGCCGGAAGCCCGCATGGATGTAATTCACGAATTAAAAGAACTGGGAGTTAAGCCTACCGCTATGATCGATATCTCCGATGGTTTAGCTTCCGAAATCATGCATTTATGTGCCCAATCTGGTACGGGTGCCGCCATTTACCAGGATAAGTTACCCGCCGACCAGCAGGTGCTCAATACCGCCGAAGAGTTCCGGCTAGACCCGGTTACCTGCATTCTGAATGGAGGAGAAGATTACGAGTTATTATTTACCGTGAACCTGGCCGATTTAAATAAAATCCGGAACCACCCGGATATAACCATTATCGGCAAAATGACCGAAGCATCGGAAGGCATACGATTGGCTACTCCCAGCGGCAATACGTTCCCGATAAAAGCCCAGGGCTGGACGCATTTTTAATGGAGGTGAAGTACCAAATATCACAGGCAAAAAATAAATGAATCATTCTGAAAATATTAACATTCTCAGAATGATTCATTTATTAATAAGGGATGCTTTATTATTGCTACTTAGATCAGTTTAGAAACGCAATAATGTCTAATACAGCAGGTGTGAGCAAATCTTTTTAACTATTGTCCCGAATAAATCTTTTGAACTTCGGACCGATATTATGCTCAGTAAGGATTGTTTTAGGTATTGATGGTTTCATAACGGCCCCGGACAAACATAAAAATACCGTAGCAGATTAAGCCTAAGGCAACTGCTCCCAGTAAAAAGGGGCCGAAGGTGCTATTTTCTAAAAAATGAAAGGCACTTTTGGTACCACCGGCTTCCTGGGCATTGGCATGCAGGGAAGCTTTTAAGAGTAAATAACCAATAATGCCCCAAACAATGCCACGGGCCGGATACCCTATTTTGCCCGCCCGAACCAGGGCTTTTCGCCATTCTGGTTTAATTTGACTTTCTCTTATTCTTTTTAAAAACTTGCCCGATAAACCTTTGTATATCTGGTAAATGCCTAAGCCAATGGTTGCTAAACCAATTATGCCTAATAACCATTGGCCGAATGGCTTATCCAGTAAAGTATCGGCTAAGGTTTGCTGAGAGTTTCCGCCACTGCTTTGAGCGTTTCCTTGCAGCAACTTAAAGCCCGAAAAAGCCAGACCGCCGTAAACGAGACCACTAAAAGCATAACCCAGCCGGCGGGCTAATCCTTTGGCATCTTTGCCGAAGCTTTCCGTGTCCATAAAGGCCTGTATTAAACGCCAGATAGCATAACAAATCAAACCAAGAACAACCAGGCCTACTAAAATTTTTCCGAATGGCTGGTCTAGTAAAAAGGTAAATATACTTTGTTTGCCGGCGTTGGCCGTTGTTTTACCGTTTAAGCCAAAAGCTGCCATAAAAGCCAGCGTACCTATTAATACATAAACGGTGCCGTTAGCATAGAGGCCAAATTTAGCCAGTTGTTTTATCCAGCCACTACGGGAGTCGGGTACATGTAGATTAGTTTGGTGAGCGTACATAATATGAATTTTATCGTAATTTTTCTATTTATCCATACCCTGAATTTAACCTAATGGTTATCTGATTTACATATTTCAATTCAGCTTTCCGTTCCAAATAAGCCGGCGTGTTTTGGCTTTGGTTTCCGGGTAATGCATGTATAAATCAAAAATTATAAACTATTTGAAAGAGATATCATGCATAATAAATGATCAGTAGGCTTAGATGAGCTCACTCCTGTCATCCCAGAAATTTATCTTGATTTATGCGTAATCTCTCTTAGTAAGATCGGTTTGAAATCAGAATTTAAATACTGGTTATGAGAAGATAAAGCCTAAATATTGATAGCAAAGCTTTTAATCTTCCGGAAAAGGGACAAAAACAAAATTGGTAAAACCTTCATCTATCACGAAAAGGCAACAGAATTCATCGGGGTTTTTATAAGCACTTTCAAAATCTTCTACTTTATCTACATCTATTACCTGGCGCTGCACAAAATCGTAGAGATAAGAAGCATAAATATGCCATTCCAACGCCAATTCATCGGCATTAATTAAAAGTGTACCCAGCGGCGATTCCTGTTTGGTGAAAATAAAGATAGGATAACGGGATATTTCCCGTTTCCGGATCTGGTAAGAAGCTTCCCGTAATGTTTCGGATACCAAAGCAAAATCTTTGGTAATGGTTCCTAAATATTTGCCGTTCAGTTCTGGATCGTTGTTCATTGGCGTTTATGCTTTTAACTCTAATAGTACGACGTTCTCTACGTGATGGGTTTGCGGGAACATGTCTACCGGCTGAATCTTAACCACTTCGTAATTGGGCGCCAGTGCCTCCAAATCCCGGGCCTGGGTGGCCGGGTTGCAACTCACATAAACAATCCGATTTGCCCGTAATTGATTTAACTTTTCTACCACATCCGGATGCATACCGGCCCGGGGCGGATCGGTAATAATTACGTCCGGTTGCCCGTGTTCCTGTATAAAGGCCTCATTTAACACTTCGCGCATATCACCGGCATAAAACTTGGTGTTAGGGATGTTGTTTATCCGGGAATTGAGCTTGGCATCTTCAATGGCACTGGCCACGTATTCTACCCCAATAACTTCCTGGGCTTGCCGGGCTACAAAATTGGCAATAGTGCCGGCGCCGGTATATAAATCGTAGACTACTTCAGTGCCGGTTAAACCGGCAAAGTCGCGGGTAATTTTGTAAAGTTCGTACGCCTGGTCGGAATTGGTCTGGTAAAAAGATTTAGGCCCTACCCGGAAACGCAAACCTTCCATTTCTTCGTGGATATACGGCTCACCATGAAAGCAAACCACATCTAAATCGTGAAAAGTCTCGTTGCCTTTGCCGTTGATAACGTATTGCAAAGAGGTAATCCCGGGAAAATTATTTTTCAGGTGTTCCAGTAAACCCAGCAATGCCGGCCTATCATCGTGGTAAACCTGCACGATTACCATGACATCGCCGGTATTAGCCGTCCGGATAATAAGATTACGCAGAAAGCCTTCCATTTTAACCATATCAAAAAATACTAGGTTGTGCAGTTTGGCGTATTGCCGCACCGATAACCGGATATTATTAGAAGGATCGGGTTGGAGGTAGCAATGTTTTATATCCAGAATTTTATCGAAGCGGGCCGGAATATGAAAACCCAGCGCATTGCGGTCGTACTCCTGGCCCGATTGAATTTGTGCGGTAGTGAGCCAGCTGTTGTTAGAGAAAGTATATTCCAGTTTGTTCCGGTAATAAGCCGTTTTATCCGATGCTTTAATCGGGATAATGGGTTTAGAACCAATCTTGCCAATCCGCTCCAGGTTATCTTTTACTTGCTTTTGCTTATAAAATAACTGGGTATCGTAGCCGATGTGCTGCCATTTACAACCGCCGCATACGCCAAAGTGCTCGCAAAAAGGTTCTACGCGCAGCTCAGAGTAAGTATGGAAGTGGATAGGGGAGGCTTCCAGGAAATTCTTTTTTTGCTTGGTAACTTTTAAATCCACCACGTCGCCGGGCGCTACACCGGTTACAAATATTACCAGGTTCTCGTGGCGGGCCAAACATTTACCTTCGGCGGCCATTTCCTCAATCCGGATGTTCTTTATTATTTCGAACTGTTTTTTGTTTTTCTGCTTTCTCACAATACCGCAAAATTAAAGTAAAAATAAAGGCTAGCCTAAAAAATATGCTTAATCTCTTTTCAGGAAAAAGAGGCGGGCAGTTAAAGCGCTTATGACAGTTTACACATTTACTAGCACACAAATACCAGTTTAGTTATACCTTTGTCTTCCCAAACCAATTATTTAACTACGCTGATGAAAGATAAAGTTGTTTTAATAACCGGCAGCACTTCGGGTATTGGTAAAGCTATGGCTAAATCTTTTGGCCGGGCCGGAGCTCAGGTGGTTATTATGGGGCGCAACCGCACGAACCTGGAAGGAACCGCCCAGGAGTTAAATCAACTTCATATCCGGAATCTGGCCATCCTGGCCGATGTAAGTAAAGAAGCAGATTGCGCCCGTATGGTTTCCGAGACTGTGGCTGCTTTTGGGAAACTCGATATTTTAATTAACAATGCCGGTATTTCCATGCGGGCTTTATTCCGGGATTTGGATTTGGAGGTAATCCGGAAAGTAATGGATATTAACTTTTACGGAACCGTATATGCTACCAAGTTTGCCTTGCCGCACATATTAAAAACCAAAGGTTCTATCATTGGCATATCATCTATTGCGGGTTACCGCGGATTGCCGGGCCGCACCGGTTACTCGGCTTCAAAATTTGCCATGCACGGTTTCCTGGAAACGCTCCGCACCGAAGTTTTAAACCAAGGGGTACACGTCATGATTGCCTGCCCGGGTTTCACCGCTTCTAATATTCGCAACTCAGCCCTTACTGCATCCGGACAAGTACAAGGCGAATCGCCGCTGGACGAAGGTAAGATTATGTCGGCGGAAGAAGTGGCCGATATTATTTTAAAAGCCACCCAAAAACGGAAGCGGGATGTGGTCATGACAGCTCAGGGAAAACTGACCGTTTTTCTAAACAAATGGCTTCCCGGCCTTACCGATAAATTGGTTTTAAACCATTTTAAAAAAGAAAAAGATTCGCCGGTTTAACTGTAATCGTTAATTGCTGTTTGTTGATTGTTTGGGTGTTTATAGTAAATTAAAATAAATGAGTTGTTAATGTGCCTTATTGCCATTTATGTAAACTACAACTTAATTCGAGTACCTTTGTTTAGTTAGTTAAAAAAATCCCCTGCATTAGACAATAAACAATTAGCAATCAACAAGTAACAAATTATTAAGGTAATTCCAGTACATTACTTTTGCGGATATAAGCTTTTTGTCCGTTCCATTCGGTTTCGTACCAAATATCTCTTTCGCCTTTCAGATCTATTTTATGGCCCTCGGTGGCGGTGGCCAACCAGGTGGCGCCAGCCGACGGTGCCGACATAACGGCTACGTTGTTTTGCCAGATAATTCCTTTTTTTACAAAACTGAGAAAGTTGATGTAGTAAACGATAAACAGCAGGTAAGCCATAAAAACTAACCGGAAAGCAAAGCTGACAGTTTTTTTCTTGCGCTTATTTAGAATAGCAATAGTAACGACTATTACCGCAACCATCAGCATCAACTGCAGAATATCTAAGTAACGTTTATTAAACTGCGTCTGGATAAACTCCAGGTCGGTGAAGCTATAGCCGGCATAGTTTTGCTTTTGGGCAATTGCTTCTATTTTTTTCAGTACAGCCCGGTTCGGATTTTTATCGTAATAAAGATGCAGGTAATACAAGGCCGCCGTATAATTTTGCCGCACTTCCTGGGTATAGGCCATTTTCAAAATCATCTGGGGAGAAGATTTCTGCTGCGATTCAAAAATATCTTTATAAATTTTGAAGCTTTCGGCGTAATGTTGTTGCTCAAATAAAGCATCGGCCTGTTTTAGTAACTTTGTTTCTTTCTGAGCATAAGTAAGTTGGCTTAAAAAGAAAAAAAATGTAAAAAAAAGAACATATAATTTGCGCGATTTATTTGCCATTTTAAAATATCTGTCTTAGTTTTGCATCGCAATTCAGGGAAACGCCCTAAGGTTGTAAAGATAATAAAAAGATTCTGTAGCTCAGCTGGTAGAGCAATACACTTTTAATGTATGGGTCCTGGGTTCGAATCCCAGCGGGATCACTAGACAAAAAGGCCTTCCTTATTAATTAAGGAAGGCCTTTTTTTTTGCATGTAGGGCATTTTCCGGATCAAATTAAAAAGATGTAGGGAGTGAAAATAGGTGATTGCCTTGTATTTTCAAGCTCACCGAATAGATTTTGACAGATGCTTACCTAACCTTAATCAGGCAGCTTCTGCCGGCCGGCATTTTAGAATACTTGGAGCTAGTAAAAGTTAGCCAGAGCGCTGAAGGCTTGCTCCTATACCAGGAAGAAAAGAGTATCCTGCCCAAAGAATTACTTAAAAATCAACCCTATTTGGGTTTATACTTACGCGTGCTTATTTGTTTTCCCACGATTTTAGGTTTTACTCAAATTAGAAAAAAACATTAGTAATTATTACCGTACACGAAGAGTAATCAGAATTTTATGTTGGTAATGATGAAAACATGTTTAAGAAAACTCTTTTTTTTAGTAAGCTTATCCTTGCCCTTTAATATGGAGGCACAAGTACTAAAAGAAACTTTGGGGGAAACTTTTGAAAGGCGGGTTGTGGCTAAAGGCTTAAGTGATCCGTGGGAAATTATTTACGGGCCAGATAAAAAGTTATGGATAACGGAGACTAAGGGTTATAGGGTTAGCTTAATTGATCCGGCAACCGGCAAAAAGCAAATAATACTTGATCTTAATGCCGAAAAAAATTTCCCCAGGTATGATATTATTGCGGATGAAATAGACGGCGGAAAAAAGCTGCCGCAAGGTGGTTTGATGGGCATGGCCTTACATCCCCGCTTACTTAAAGATAAACCGTACGTTTACCTGGCTTATGTTTATTATTTTTCTGGTGCCGATAAAAACCAGCAGGATAATAACACTGGAGGTGGAAAAAACTACTATAAAGCAAAAATAGCTCGTTATCGTTTCGACCGGGAAGCGCAAAAGTTAACCGATCCGGTGGTACTTTGCGATACCATACCGGCCAATAACGATCATAATGGGGGGAGGCTTCTGATTGCTCCGGTTAACGAAAAGCTTTATCTTTTTTATGCGGTCGGGGATATGGGCGCCGGACAGTTTGATAATGGCGGGAGAAAGAATCATGCCCAGGATATTAGTTCGTACGAAGGCAAAATTCTTAGATTTAATATTGAACCAGATGCTGAAATAAAATTTGCGGACCAATGGATTCCGGATGATAATCCTTTTAATTCAACTACGCAAAGTGCGGTTTGGAGTGTGGGCCACCGAAACCCGCAGGGATTAGCCTATGCCGTGATAGGTAATAAAGGCAAAATATATTCTTCAGAACACGGGCCCTATTCTGATGATGAAATCAATATTATCGAAAAAGGTAAAAACTATGGTCATCCTTTAGTGATTGGCTTTAACGATGGAAACTACAACGGATTGGCAGCCGGCGTTTCGGATAAAAAAGAATATCCGGGGAAATGGCACACTTCTTATCCATTCATTCAGAATGAAAATGCAAATGTAGAGAAGATTGGGAAAGAGAATTATAGTAATCCTATTTTCACCCTTTATCCTAATTCTAACCAGTTTCTTTCTTCACTTTACGAAAAAAGAGTTTCCGGAACGGCAGAAGATGTGAAGTGGCCTTCGGAAGCGCCATCCAGTATTGAATTTTACAATTCTACCGCAATTCCCGGATGGGAAAAATCGCTGTTATTGCCCACTTTAAAAGGTAATAAAATAATACGCCTGCAATTAAATGCCACCGGTGATGTTGTTGTGGGTGATACCATCAATTATTTTAAAGCAAAAGTAAGATACCGGGATATTGCTGTTTCGGATGACGGACTTAAAATTTATGCGGTAACCGACAGCTCGTCCGTTACTTCGGGTCCTACTGAAGAAAACTCCGAAAAAACCTATATGGGAGGTTCTGTAATAGAATTTTCCTATCAGGCGAAAAGTAATAAAGCTAATAATAATAATAATTCTAAAAAGCAGAATAGTAATGATCTGAAAGCACAAAAGCAGCCGTTAATCGAAAGAAAAAGAGGAAAACTGGAACTTAGAAAAGAACAGGAGTAATTCATCCTTTATTAAGCATTAGGAGATTAATTACACTAATCTTCTTTAATGCATTAGAAAAATTTTGAATGCTGTATCGGCGGAAGCACCACTATCATAAGGATTTAAAGAATGGGCTGGAAGCCTAAAACTATAATCTGTAAGCTTGCCCGACTTTGAAGTTATAGCACTGGAATGTAAGCGATTAAAAATCGATAAATGCAGCTCAAATTAAAATAGGCCTTTTTAAGTCCAAAGGCACGTAAGTAATTTCGTTTCTTTGGAAAATATTTCAATTCACTAAGCAGATAGTATCTTGTTGGAAAGACCAAAGCATTATCGCCCATACTGCGTCTTTTCACCATAGCCATCAGAATAATTTTTCAATGTTATCCCGAACTTGTTGAGAAATCTATTTCTTACTGCCAAGACAATTTAGCAGCGCAAAAATTGTCTGATACCAGCAGGTTCGGTATTACTTAGATCCTTCGACAAGCTCAGGATGACCAAATAGGGTGTTCAATCGGGTAAAAACAGGAACAAAAGAAGTAAAAACCCCTTAACCTGAAGGCTATAGTGATAACACCAACGACGGCATAAAGATCAATAAAAGCCTATTTTCTTCTTATTTTCGGCAGATTCAAAAGCTTTCTTTTCGAAGTTGAAGATATCGGCCAGCGGCATGTCGGTGGTATTTAATTCATGGCCCAGCGCCTGTAATAACTTATTCGTTTTTTCTGCGGCCAGCGGCTTAAATTCATAACTGGCAATTAGCCGGCCTTTTCGCAGGAGAGCTTGGTCTACTCTTTCGATGTTGGTATTAAAGGTGCAAATAATTTTAATATTCAGGTAGTCACTAAACAAGCCATCGGTCAGCTGCAGTATCGTGGAAACAACTGAGTTTTCGCCTAAGCTTTCCCGGGAAGTAATAACTTTTTCAGCATCTTCTATAATCAAGGTCGAATTGCGATTTTTTATTAAAAACGATATAAAATCGGGTTTTAATAAATCCTTTACAAACTCATTCTGCACAAATATGAAAGTATTATCAGTGAATCTGGAAATCAAATTCTTTATATAAGTAGTCTTTCCAGTTCCGGGTAATCCGTGCAATAAAATAAGTCCGGATTTTTCTTGTTCTAATGCTTTTTCAATAATAGCGTTTATCTCCTGGAAGTCATCGTTATACAATTCGTCAATATTTACTTTTACAAATTCGCTTTTAACATCCTCCGTATCAAAATACCTGGAATCATGGGTAAGCACCTTAAAAGTAGGTGTTCTTTTAGAACCAAACTTTTCCCGTAAGGCATGATTCATAGATATAACTTCCTGCTCTAACTGCAAATCCGCAACATCATAAAGAAATTCTACATACACCTCATTATTTCTGAGTGAAACCCAAATAAGCAAGTCCCGGGTTGCACTTTTAAACAGGTACTGGTACGCATAATCCCTGGAAGAATCCGAATCATGGTTATCTTCTGTACTCCAGTTTTTAAATATTTCCTGCAGTTTTAATTTTTCAAAATCAAAAGAAGCCAGCACGGCTGTCATCGATTCCTTCGTTTCTTTTAGAGGGGTTTCAAAGCTAAGGGTAGAAGGAAGTTTATTAAAACAGATAATATAATAAGGCGTTCTGGAAAAATCGTTATAACTATCTAAGGTGTTGAGTAGATTAAAGGTTTTGTTTTCGGGCATATACTTGGTTTAAACTTTTCTGCCGCCTTTTTGGAAGCAGCTTAGTAAGGCAAGTGCTTCTGAAAAAAAGACTTTACTATTTTTTAGAAAGTTAAGCATTAATGCCCATGATGCCTGGAAAAACTTTTAGAACCCGGCACGGAAGTAAATTTGCGCCGGAGATTGAGAACTGGTTTTATGTGGTTTCTTAGGCATTTACCAGTTTATCAATATCAAATTTTTTCATTTGCATAAAAGCCTGCATAACCCGGGGCGCTTTTTCCTGGTCGGTCATTAGTTTGCCTAATATAGCCGGTACAATTTGCCAGGATACGCCATATTGGTCTTTCAGCCAGCCGCACCTGTCTTCTTGTCCTTCTTGGGTGAGCTTATGCCAATAGTAATCTATTTCTTCCTGGGTTTGGCAATTAATAACGAAGGATATGCCCTCGTTAAAACCGAATGCGTGCGGCATAGAACTATCCATGGCCATAAATACCTGGTTTCCCAATTTAAATTGAGCATGTTTTACCGTGCCGGTTACGTCCTGATCATTTTCGTCGTACTTCAAAATTCCCACTACCGAAGAATTATCGAATAGGGAAGTATAAAATTGGATGGCCTGTTCGGCTCGGCCGGCCTGTTGCTTGGTGAACATAAGGCTGGGCGTAAATTTCTGGCCTACATCTTCTAATTTTCCTAAGGCTAATTGCCAGCTGATGCCATACCGGTCCTGCACCCAGCCGTAACGCTCACTCCAGGGGTATTGGTTTAAAGGCATTAAAACCATGCCGCCATCCGATAATTTCATCCAGGCATTATCTATTTCCTCCCGGGTTTCGCAAACCACATAAAAAGAAATGGAAGGATTGGGTACATACATCGGCCCACCGTTCAGGCCCATAAATTTCTGGCCGGCTAAAGTAAAGTTTATCACCATAGGCGTATCCACAGTAATTTGGGCATCTTTAATAATAGAACAGTATAGTTCGGCGGCGGCTTTGGCTTGCCCATCAAACCAAAGGCAAGGATATATTTCGTTCGTCATAAATGTTTCGTTATCGGTTCTGGAAATTAATTTATAAATTGATAAAGTTTTTGTCCGGGCCTACACTACTTTTTTGGTCACAGTTAAACATCCATTGTACTCCAAATTTGTCCTGGCAACTGCCGTAGTAATCGCCCCAGAACATATCCTGTAATTCCTGTTCTATCTGGCCGCCGGCCGAAAGAGCTTTGAATAATTGTTCGGTTTCTTCGCGGGTATCGGGGTGCAGCGTTATATAAACATTGTTGCCCTTAATTAACCGAAAGCCCATCGATTCGGGCGCATCGGTTCCCATCAGTACGTGGCCACCCAAGATAGGCAAAGCTACGTTCATCACCAGGTTTTTATCGGCTTCTGCTAATGGAGGCATATTTTCGGTGGGCGGAATATCTCCGAAGCGGGCAATCCCACTGATAAAATCGGTGTTAAAAACGGTTCTATAAAAATGAAAGGCTTCTTCGGTCTGATTAGAGAAGTTAAGATAGGTACTTACTTGGGCCATAATGATAATATTTAGATTAATTAAAACTGCTTTATATAGGAGGCTTTACCAATGGTTTTTAATGTTTGCCAGGCTTTGGGTCTGGTCCGGGAGAATTAAGTTTTGTATTCCTAATTATCATCCCCGTCTGCTAAAAGCAATGGATTATCCTGCTCTTCTTTAAAAAAATATTCCTGTCCATTCAGAATAGTATTTTTCATCCGGCATATATGATATACTTTCTCTGTAGGTGCCTGGACACTAATCTGAAAAAACCAGGTTTTTTAATTAAGGAAGTGGACAAAAATAGTTTAAGTTAAATAAGCTTATAAAAATCTGATGATCAAAAATCTATTCACATATTCACTCATTCTTTAATTCTGTCATTGTACTTAACTGGCTGCTTCCGTATATTTTTTGAAATTATCCAGAATAGCTTGCCAACCGGCTCTCTGCATTTCAAGCGGATAAGTTGGATCCGCTGTAAAAATTTCGGTTACGTTTGTTTGCGGGCCTTTACTGGCAAATAGAATTTGTACTTTTCTGCCGTCATCCAGGGTATAGTTTATTTGCTGCTGCTCCTGAACAGCAGTATAAGTACCCGAAAAATCAAACCCCATGCTGTTGTCTTTGGCTTCCATGCGGGAGATAAATTTGCCGCCAACCCGTAAGTCGTTTTCGGCCCAAGGCGTATGCCAGTCCTCCGACGCCTGATTCCATTGGGTAATATGGCGAGGTACGGTCCAGCAATGCCAAACCTTTTCTACCGGGGCTTTAATCGTGGTTTCTACTTTAATGGTAGTGCTTGCAGTTGTTTCCATCATTCTTATTTATAAGGTTAGGTTTTGATTGCCATTTTGCTATCACAAATATAGCAGGAAGGTACTCGGCGCGGGAGGGTTAATAAAGACAAAAGAAGGGCTTTTTGCGACAAAATAAGTTTGCGATCTAATCCTTGTTTTGCCCGAAATAAGATACTAAGTTTAAAATAATTACTTGCATCTGAAACCCATAACTTATCGGATATTAGTTTATTAAAAGATACTTTGCTAAAATAAACAGAAGCGTACTATTTAAAACAGGGAAATAAAATCTAATTACCAGAGCGAAGTAGGAGGTAGCTAAATTTATATTTAACCAAAGGAAAGTTTCAAGATTAAATAAATCTATTATATTACCGCTTATCGATGTTTAAACTAACCATACCACCTTTGCAGGAGCGCAAAGCAGCAATTGCGCTGTTAGCTTCTTTTTTTATGCCGCGCTATGCCGCTAAAATTACCCGCCGTATTACTACCCTCGAGCCGGCTTTGCTGGAAAAATTACAGCAATATCCCTGGAAAGGAGATATCCGGGAATTCAAAAATATTATAGAACGCGCCGTTATCCTGGCCGATGCCGACACCTTAACCGCCGATTTATTTCCGCCCGAGTTTCAGCAGATTACGCCACTTGCTGCTTCTGCTTACAGCGATACCGCTTTAAGCACTGTAGAACGCAACCATATTGCGCAGATATTAAAGCAAACCAACGGCAATAAAGCCGAAACCGCCCGCCTGCCATAAATTGGGTTAACTACCTTGTATCGCAAAATTCAGGAGTTTAAGTTGGGCGATTAGGTGGTTTTTAAGGAAAACTTAATATATTGAGTACTATTAGTTACCGTTTCAAACTAACAGGTCAATGGGTCTGACATATATAGACATAAAAATTGATATTAATGATAAAGGCGGGGAAAAAGTTCTTTATAGTCGAAATAGTAAATGTTATTAGTAAATTAAAAGCAAATTGTAGAATGATAAAGGCATTAATTTCTCCTCACTAATGTTATTTTGCAACAGTTTATAATATTATTATAGAACTAAAATTAAGGGCTGTAGAACCTAATCAATAAATAAATTCTAAAATTTTCAATATTAAAAACACCTTATTATGGCACGTGCTGATTTATTAGTTAAACTGGTTCAAGCCGGAAGCTCTGGTGATAAAGCTCTATTTAGTAAGGTAGTAGAATCTCTTATCGCTGAAGAAAAGGGAAAGCAGCATCATGTTGTGGCTGGACAATTAGAAGATATATTAAGAAATACTAATAAAAGCTTTTTAGATACTTCTGCAGATTCAAGAAGAAGCTCCTTAGAAGGAAAAGTAGAAAGTTTTCTTTTCCGAATTTACCCAAATAAGTCTTTAGACAATGTTATTCTTAATTCAGATAATAGAAGAATAATTCAAGAGTTAGTTCAAGAGCACCATCGTAGCGATTTACTACGCTCATATAACTTAGAACCTAGAAGCCGAATTTTACTTGCTGGGGCACCTGGTAACGGAAAGACTTCATTAGCTGAAGCAATAGCACATTCTTTAATGGTCCCATTTTATGTAATCCGATATGATGGAATAATTGGAAGTTATTTAGGAGAAACTGCTTCTAGGTTAAAAGCAATGTTCGATTTTATCAGGACTCAGGAATGTGTTTTATTTTTTGATGAATTTGATGCAATTGGTAAAGAAAGAGGCGATACGCATGAAACTGGGGAAATTAAGCGGGTTGTCAGTTCTTTGCTACTGCAAATAGATAGGCTGCCAAGCTATGTTGTAGTGGTAGCTGCAACAAATCACCCTGAGTTACTAGACAGAGCAGTATGGAGAAGATTTCAAATACGGATGGAATTAAATAAGCCAGATAAATATATGATTGAAGCCTGGCTAAAAAGGTTTGAGCAGCAGCTTAAATATTCTTTACAATACCCTGCAAAAACTCTTGCATCGAAACTTAATGGCCTCAGTTTTTCAGAGATAGAAGAGTTTATCCTTGATGTTCAAAGAAAATACATATTAGCATTACCTGAGGTTGATGTGAAAAAGATTGTAGATGATTGCTTAAGTCAACTTTCAATTAAGTACGAACTAAAGAATGGATAGAAAGCCTCTTCTCATTTTCCCGCGGCCAACTCATCAATCAAAAACCTCAAAGCCACCCGGTCGGGGTAATAATCACTTTCCAGCTAAAGATGAGCAAATTACTCGTTTAGATGAAAAAATAACTGAGCTAGATAGAGTTTTAAACAATGAGGCTGCCTATCTCTCTGCTAATCCAAATAGCCTGGTTGCAGAGATGATTTTAGTACTCGAAATAGCTGGGGATATAAATAATTTTTTTAGTGCTGTTTCTAAAACTCCTGAAATGGAGTTTCTTGGTGAATATCAAAGTGAGATTGACCCTGATAACGATTTCTATCTAGTTGACAAGAGGGGAAATCCTAAGTCCAGTAAGTTAGATACTCGCTTGTTTTTAACTATGACTAATCAACAAGGATTAAGAGAGTTACAAAGATATTGGGTTGAGTTTAAGAAAGCGAAAGACGTGCAGGATTTTGAACGAGGAACCACCAAATTTAGAACAATATTTGAACAACTTAAAGATATTAGGCCCTATAGTATTCAGGATAGATTAAAAGATACTGGTTTAGAAGAATATTTGGATGAAATGCGACAATTACATTCAGATAATGTTCGATTTGAAATTGAATTAGCTTTTAAAAATAATTCTGAGAAAGATGAACGGGCATATAGCGAGGTAGTCCAATTAATACAGGCTAATGGAGGTGAAGTTATTGCTGGCTCTCGGATTTATTTAGTAGAAATCAATTACCACGCTTTTATTGCAAATGCGCCTTTGGCTTGTTTTGAAAATTTAAGTGATAGTACAAATATTAGTTTTTTAAAATCTCATCAAATTCTCTTTTTCCGCCCGGTTGGCCAATCTATAATTAGGTTTTCAGAGGAAGTTCAAATTTTAAACAGAGGATTAACTTTACCAGCAATACAAGTTGAAGGAGAGCCAGTAGTAGCTTTATTTGATGGATTGCCTTTAGAAAATCATGTTCTTTTAAACGGAAGATTAAGTATTGATGACCCGGAAGATTTTACTCGTAATTATTTAGCAGAAACACGAGTGCATGGAACTTCGATGGCATGTTTAATTTTAAATGGAGATTTAAGCCATTCATCACCTGAATTACTTAACCGCCCAATATATGTTAGGCCAATAATGAGGCCGCAGATAAATAGTTTTGGAGCAGGAGAATCTTTACCCGATGATATATTACCTGTTGATTTAATCCATCGAGCAGTTGTACGAATGTTTGAGGGAGAAAATGGGCAACCTCCTGCCGCACCTAATGTTAAAATTATAAATTTTTCTATCGGTGACCCATTCCGGCCTTTTCAAACTAATATAAGTACTTGGGCTAAACTTATAGATTGGTTATCATATAAGTATAATGTTTTGTTTATAGTAAGTGCTGGCAATAAAGTAGAAAATGTTGAATTAGATTTACCAGAAGCAGATTTTAATAATACTGCACCAGAAGTAATTCAACAACATATGCTTAATAAAATTATTGATGGTAATTTTGACCGTAAAATTTTAACTCCCGCAGAATCTATCAATTCAATAACTATTGGTTCTTCTCATCATGATTTGTCAATTCAAGGTAATTTTCCTAACCGCAGAAACTTATTTGTCAGCTCTCAACTCCCAAGTCCAGTAAGCCGGATGGGATTTGGGTATAATAAATCTATTAAACCAGATATTTTAATGCCAGGTGGAATAAAGCTTTACCGTAAGGCTCCGGTTCAGCCAGATAGAAGCAAAACACTTTTAAATTTAGAGGTTTTTCCATCTTTACCACACCCGCCTGGAAATTTGGTTGCACTTCCTGGGTCAAGCGGAATAAATGATTATACCGGCTATTCTTGTGGCACAAGTAATGCAACAGCTCTAACAACACACTTGGCTGCTCGTCTTTATGAAATGTTAATTGAATTAAATAATGAATTGGAGGAAGGGAATCGAATTGATGAAAAATACTTTACAGTAATACTTAAGAGTCTTTTAGTTCACGGAGCAAGTTGGGGAGAAGCACAAAATATATTAGAAGGTATTATTAGGAACCTTCCAGGGGTTGCTGCCAACACCGTGAAGAAAAACTTATTTCCTTATATAGGCTATGGTTGTGTAGATTCTGAGAAAATATTATATTGTACTGACCATAGAGTAACTTTAATAGGATTTGGTGAATTAACTAAAGCAGATGGTCAGAATGCTCATCTTTATTCATTCCCGTTACCTCCTTCTATTGCTTCAAAGACAATAGAAAAGAAATTAGCAATTTCTTTAGCTTGGTTTACTCCGCTTAACTTTAGAACAAGTAAATATCGGAAAGCACATTTGTTTTTTGATACTTTAGAAGGAAACGGGCATCTAAGCTTAAAACGATTAGCTTTTGATTTTAAAGCAGCTCAGAAAGGGACACTTCAACACGATATTTTAACAGGAAATTTAGCAGATGCTTTTATTGATGGCTCTGTTTTAAATATAAAGGTAAATTGTCGGGAAGATGCTTCAGGCTTATCTAAGCATGAAGCTATTTCATATGGTTTAGCTGTAACACTTGAAGTGCAAGAAAACGTTGAAACTATTATTTATGAAGAAATTCAAACAAGATTACAACAAAGAATTAGGCCTAGAATTTAATTTGTTAAAGATAATTCTATTCTTAACAGCTAGAACTAAGGAGTTTATTAAATTTGTTAACATAAATTAACCTTTATAACCTTGGTAAAAATAAGCAGTAATTAAATTCAAATTTATTTTATAACTATACCTTCCAAAATGACTAAACCTTTCCAAATCGGAAGGGTTTTCTTTTTCTCCCCATCTGGAAATTTTTATAATAATATTTATAAGATATTAATTCGTATAAAGTTAATTGCAATTCTAATCTAATATCTTTTCCAAGCATCTCAATTGGCTTAGTGGCAACAGAACTAATGCAAAATTAAAATAGATGCACACTTCAGTAGGTTGTTGCTGCTAGCCGGGCTAATTGGTTTCTAGCTCTTTTTCCGCGCCGTCGATTTCTTCGACCGCATTTAAAAAAAATTATGCCAACCATTTTACCTTCAAAACATGATTCTCTTATTCCTGCTTTCGCTGGCTGTTTTCGGCTACCTGGTGTACGTGCTGCTGCAACTTAACCTGGCTTTAGATAAACGAACTTTGGTGAGAGGTAAAAACTAAGCGTATATAAATTCCAAACCAATTAAAATTTTACCCGAAATTACTTTATGAAATACCTTTCTATTGTTCTGTTCTCCCTGATTGCTTCTGCTGCTCTGGCGCAATCCGATTCGGCCAGTACCGCTTCTTTAACCTTTAGCGGCTTTGCGGATGTTTATTACGGCTACGATTTTAATAAACCGCAAACCCATGAGCGGCCCGGCTTTTTGTACAACCACAACCGGCACAATGAGTTTAACGTGAACTTAGCTTTCCTGAAAGCCACTTATAATGCCGAAAAAGTGCGGGGCAACCTGGCTTTAATGGCCGGCACTTACGCGCAATACAACTTAGCCGCCGAACAAGATTTGCTTCGGAATATTTTTGAAGTCAACGCCGGGGTTAGATTAGCGGATAAATTATGGTTAGATGCCGGTATTTTTAGTTCGCACATAGGCGTGGAAAGCGCCGTTTCAAAAGATAACCTGACTTTAACGCGCAGCCAGGTAGATGTGCGCATTGGCTACATCGAAACGCATAATTAGCCCGAAATCCACGCCTTGCTCACCTACTTACCCGAAATTACCCGCCGCCTGTTATTTTACCGAAGGAACTACGTTTATTTTAGTTTGCTTTTATCTCCACATTAGCATCTCACCTGAATAGATAATTGGCTGATTGAATTTACTTTAAGGCAAGTGAGTACACGGTGAAGAAAATAAGTTGAAAAAGAAAGGTAACTCAGCCAAAAGCTCCCCTTGGGAGGGAGTAGGGGAGGAAAATAGCCTTTATAAGCAATAAGGCAATATTTTAAATTTACTTTTTTAGTTTACACTATAGTAAGTGCTAGGACGAAAATAATTATATATTTTGTTTTACCGCCTCTGCTCCTCCTAAAACAGGAGGGGAGCTTTTCTAGCTATTTTCAATAAAGCTAAAGGTATTTTTATAATGGCCCAACTACTTAAAAAGCTAAAAAGGTGTGTCTAAATTATTTGAAAATTAAATACTTATGTAAAAAAAGGTATTATCCGGAAGAGCCAGTTAACACAAATATAATATAACCAACCTATCCTAATCCATTAACTTTGCTCCATACATAACAAATTCAAAGCTCATATATACGGGCACTTTCGAGTCTGGCTCAGAATACGGCATATTAACTTCTCAAAACCTAATAAGGTAATAATTATAACCTGTTCTGATAAGTGGCAGCTCCCAAGTTGTTTATAAATTAATTTTTCTACTATGAAAACATTATTAAGTTTTGTACAAAAGCATAACTGTAATAAGCTGTTCAAAAATTACAAAAAAGAGAACCTACACAAAGGCATTGCCTGCATTGGATTGCTGCTGATAATGGCGGGTTGCCGCAATTCCACCCCCAACCAATCAGGTCAGCATAATTCCGGAGCTGCTACAGGAGTTAACTCAATGCCGCCCGTAGGCAGTCTTACAAATGGAATGTGGCTGAAGGGTGATCTGCACATACACTCCCGGCACAGCAAAGAATCTACGAACAATCCCATTGCTAAAATTCTTCGTTTTTCTCAGGCAGTCGGTATGGATTATCTCTGCATAACCGACCACGATAACCATGTTAATGGCGATGTGGCGCATCACACCTGGGCTGATCCTGAGTTTAAGTCGGACTCCGTGTTGCTGCTGTATGGGGCAGAATGGACCACCACGCGCGGCCACGGCAATGCATTCTCGGCCAAACCGTACAATCACCAGCAACTGTACGACATTCGCGATCAGCGTGATGTAAAAGTGGGGGCGGTGAAAAAAGATCTTGGCATACATTTATCGGCCAACCATCCGAGCGGCAAAGATCATTTCGGATATTCCTACGATATGCTGGAATCAATTGAAGTCTGGAATTCGGTACTTTGGTCTAAAAATGCCAATGCCATGATGATTTGGGATGATATGCTCTCATCGGGCCGCAAACTGACCGGCAGAGGGGGCAGCGATGCGCATCATGGCGTGCCGGACACGCCCGACCAGACGACCGAAAATAGTAAGCAGGCGAAGGCTAATTATGTCGGCACCCCGACTACGTGGGTATTTGCCACTGCCCGCACTTCGCAGGCAGTTGTAGATGCCCTCACCAACGGACGGGTTGCCGTTAGTGCCAACCCGTACGCCCCGCGCGTTGAATTTTATGCCGACTTAGATCAGGACGGTAAACCGGACATGATGATGGGCGATAATGTTAAATCTACGGGTAAGCCCGTTGAATTCCGGGTGCAGCTAACTGGAAATACCGTTCCGGATTCATCCTATACGGTTAACGTGGTGAAAAACGGCAGCAAGTTCGGTACCTTTCGGGCAAACGGAAAGACACCTATCTTTGAGTTTACCGATACACCGGCAGCTCTTGGCCGGACTTACTACCGGGTTGAAGTGACAGGCCCGCCTACTGCTTATCCGCAGGTTCCCGAAGCTATGTCACTGGGTGGTAACATGGTCGGACTATCAAACCCAATTTACTTTAATTTTGACCCTAACTTTTAATTACTGTTTACCAGTTAAATTATTAACAGTAAAGTAGTTATTTCTTAACAAAATGCTAAAGCCGCTTTGTTGGTTATAGGGTAGTACGCCTTTATTTTTGCACCAGAATACTAATAAATTGGTATTATGAACAGAAATATTTTACTCCTAGCTTGTTTGTTGGTAACGCTTCCGCTGTATGCGCAAAAGTCAAAGAACCTGGATATAGAAGCTCATGCCGGTGGGAAAGGCCTTTTTCCCGGCAATTCTATACCGGCTTTTATCAATGCCTTGCGGTTGGGGGTTAATACGCTGGAAATGGATTGTGTGATTTCGAAAGATAGCATGGTGATCGTTTCACATGATCCTTTCATGAATCATATCTTTATGCTTACGCCTGCTGGTAACGATATATCAAAGAGCCAGGAAAAAGCTTACAATATTTTCACCATGCCTTATGATAGTGTTCGTCAGTATCAGTTGGGAGTAAAATTTGATCCGGAGTTTCCGCAGCAGAAGCGGGTAAAGACTTATAAGCCTTTGCTGGCAGAAGTAATTGATTCGGTAGAAACTTATATCAAAAAACATCATCTAAAGCCTGTACACTATAATATAGAAGTTAAATCATACGACCAGGCAAATAATTTCAATCCAAATCCGGAAGTTTTTGTTGATTTAATAGTAGCTGTTCTGAAGCAGTTTAAAGTAGAAAACCGGGTGTTTATGCAGTCGTTTGATGTGCGGCCCCTGCAATATTTACACTCCCATTACCCGCAATTAAAAACGTCTTATTTACTTTCTAAGAATAACGCTAATACATTACAGCAAAATTTGGATAAGCTGGGGTTTACCCCTAATGTGCTCAGTCCTGAATACCCCATGGTTACCCCTGAACTGGTAAAAACAGCCAAAAAGCAGAAAATGTCTGTTATACCCTGGACCGTAGACAATGAAGCGGATATGCGTAAACTGATCAGCTTGCCGGTAGATGGAATTATCACTAATTATCCTAACCGCTTGCAAAAAATACTTGGGCAATAATTATCCATCGCTTCGCGCGGTATCAATCTGATATAATCAGGACTTTCGCCAAGCTATCAAAAAGTATGATAAGTCAGGTAAAATGAAGTCCCTCTCCACCTGGTAGCACCCACCCAGGAGGGATTTAGGGAGGAGTTAAAATCAAACTGGGCCAAAGTTTGGATAATTTAACTTTCAGAGTTGCTGGGGTAGAATAGTAATACGCACCCAATGCAAATCTAAATTATTTGCTTGTGTAGCTATCAGCCGGAAAACTTGGCGGTAACATAGCCAAATTCTTGTTCAAAATTATCCTTCTTATAACATTTAATAAATACATCATCTTGCAGGCTACTTCTTAATATTAGAATAACCTTTCCCTAAAGTCTATTTAACATTAGTTTACTCTATTTGCACTTATAAAATAAAGGCCTAGGATCGTGCAAAGAATAAAATCAATTCTAATCCGATTTGCTCTTATGCGAAAGAATGCTTTTAGTTAAACAAGGTATGAAATCAGGATAGGAGAGAAGCGGCTATTAACAAATTAACAGCAAAAACTAATTGCCATGCAGGATGAGGAAGTAAAGGTCCGCATCCTGGTTACGGCTCATACTTATCGGTTTTGAGTAAACTGTTTAGCAAAACTAAGCGGCCAGCTTAAATTTTAAAAAACAAGTAAACATTGCCGCCTATTACTTAAAGCATTCTTATTCAGCCTAATTTTCTTCGCAGTTATTCTTTGCGAAACCGCTAAATAAACTAAATCACCTCAGGTTAATCTCCAAACAAAGTACCACGATGGCTAAAATTTATAATAAAAGTCCTAAAGGTTTATATGCTGGCTGCTTAAAAACGCTATTTAAAATTTATAAAAAATAAAAAATTATTTATATATGAAAATAAAAATTTACCCCGAAATAATACTGCCTCCGGTAGGAATTCTTTCTGCTTTCCTGTTGTGTTTAACGCCTTTAAAGCAGGCTGAGGCACGCGATCCCCAAATAAGCCGGGCCAATACTTTTATCCGGCCAATTTCTGCAATCGAAGAAATTGAAGTAACCGGAACCGTCCGGGACAAACAAGGCTCATTGCCCGGAGCTACCATTATTGTAAAAAATACCAATCGGGGAACAACCGCCGATGAAAACGGGCAATTCCGCATTACGGTTAACCGCAACGAAACGCTGGTTGTCTCCATGCTGGGCTACCAGAACGTGGAACGGGTGGTGGATAATGCCCAAATAGATATTATTATGACCGTTGATGCCAAGCAACTTTCGGAAGTGGTGGTGGTTGGATACGGGGCTACTACCCAGAGTGATGTTACGGGCGCTATTAGCAGTGTAAAAAGCAGTGATTTTAACGCCGGCGTGAATGCTACGCCCGATCAGTTATTGCAGGGTAAAGTGGCCGGCTTAAATATAACCCGTAGCGGCGACCCCAATGCCACTGCTTCTATTATTTTAAGAGGGCCATCTACCTTGCGTACCGGGGCGGCGCAGGAACCATTTTATGTTATTGATGGCGTTCCGGGAGCTTCTATCCAGGTGGTGGCACCAAACGACATTGTTTCCATCGACGTTTTAAAAGATGCTTCGGCTACGGCTATTTATGGTTCGCGGGCGGCTAACGGGGTTCTTATTGTAACTACCCGCCGGGCCAAAGCCGGCGAACCGGTTATTTCCTATAACGGCTACGCCGCCGTAGAAAATATATCGAACCAGATAGATATGCTGTCGGCCGAAGAATTAAGAAGCTTTTTGGCCGCTAATAATAAAACTGTTACTACTGATGATAACGTTAGTACCAATTGGCAAAAAGAAGTAAGCCGGACCGGAATTTCTCATAATCATAACCTTTCGCTGTTGGCCAATACCGGTAAAACCAGTTACGATGCCAGTATAAATTACCTCAATAACCAAGGTATTATTAAAAGTTCGGCCTTAGACCGGTTCATCTTGCGGGGCCGGGTAGAGCAACAAGCTTTTAACGATAAATTAAAACTGAGTGTATCCATTAGCAATAGCATCACGAACCAAAAAACGTTTCCGGCAGCGGTACTAAGCAATATGCTGAGCTTTATGCCCACTTTTGCCATTAGAGATGAAAACGGAAACTACCGGGAAGATTACGTAAATGGGGTAGCCAACCCGGTTTCGCTCATTGAAAACAATGATGACGACACGAAAACCAGGACTTTTTTAGCTAACGGTATCGCCGAAGTGAATCTGCTGCCAGGGCTGAAGTATACCTTAAGCTTGGCTTCTCAGGACGAACAAATCAATCGGAATTTGTACTACGGCCGCTTATCAGCTTTGGCTCAGAATGCCGGGGGCGTTGCCACCCGCAGCTCTTATTCCAATACCCGCAAAGTACTGGAATCATTCTTTAACTACGACAAAGTATTTAACCAACACAACTTGGGCTTACTGGCCGGTTATTCGTGGCAAGAGGACCGCACCGGCGAAGGTTTTCAGACGTCCAGTCAGGGTTTTACTTCCGATATTTTAACTTATAATAACCTGGGTTTATCCAGTCCCCGGCCCGGATTTACGCCTAACTACGGCAACACCACCATCCAAACCCTCCGGCTTATTTCGTTCTATGGCCGTGTTAATTATTCTTTTAATGATAAATACCTATTCCAGGCTTCTTTGCGGCAGGACGGGTCATCGGCTTTTGGTATTAATAATCGCTGGGGATTGTTCCCGGCGGTTTCGGCGGGCTGGCGCCTGACCCAGGAAGAGTTCCTGAAAAATTTGACTTTCCTGAGTGACCTGAAATTGCGCGTAGGTTACGGTGTTACGGGTAACTCCCTGGGCTTCGACCCTATGATTGCCACTACCCGGTACGGTTCTACGGGCTATTTTTATTACAACGGCCAACTGACGAATGCCATTGGCCCTACCCAAAACCAGAATCCGGATTTAAAATGGGAGCGGACCGCAATGGCCAATGTAGGAATTGACTTTTCTATCCTGAACGGCCGCCTGGGTGGTTCCTTGGATTATTACGATAAAAATACCACCGACCTGATTTGGAATTACCCGGTATCTACTACCCAATATTTTGTAAACACACTTATTGCCAATGTTGGTGAAATGAGCAATAAGGGCGTGGAGCTACAATTAAACATAATTCCGATCGACAGAGACAAATTCAGCTGGCGTACTTCTTTTAATTTGGCGCACAATAAAAACAAAATTGAAACCCTGGCGAACGAAAAGTTTAGCTTAACTGAAATACGTACGGCGGTTTTGGGTGGTCAGGGACAATCCGGAAATACGTCGCAGATTATAAGAGAAGGTATGCCCCTGGGTACTTTTAACCTTTGGCATTACCTGGGCAAAAACGAACAGGGTATATCCCAGTTCCAGAAAGCAGACGGCACCGCTACTACCTCGCCCACCTCACTTGATTTTATGATTGCGGGCGATGCTCAGCCGAAACTATTGTACGGCTGGAATAATAGTTTCAAGTACGGTAATTTTGATTTAAACATCTTTTTGCGCGGCGTTTACGGGAATAAAATTCTGAATGCAA